>ERZ779737.3010-NODE-3010-length-10206-cov-3.133287_pt1 | contig 10206 bp, 7 predicted proteins | sample MGYA00511889_ERZ779737 | MGnify/ENA primary metagenome ERZ779737 (study PRJEB29588, sample SAMEA2163575) | human gut metagenome | biome: human gut; feature: human-associated habitat; material: faeces | place: Denmark | collected 2008/2010 ...
ATTTGATATACTAAAAAAATAATCGCTTATTGTTTTATCTTTTGCAAGCAATATGTTATATACAAAGAAGGTTACAAGAATCATAATTACAGAAATAAAGCGAATAATTGACATCGATGTTGATATTTTATTTCCATCTTTATTTCTAATATTTTTTATTAATAAATATAATGTAACACCAATACAAAAATAATTACTTAAATTAGTATACATTACATAAAAATCTTGATTAAAGCTTCTATTAAAATAGCCAAAGCTTCCAATAATTCCAATAAAGCCTAATGTAATATAAATTGTCCTATAAACAATTTGCGCAATTTTATTATTTTGCATTTAAATCATCTCCATGACTAAAAAAAGCCACCGCAATTGCACCAGGTCCAATATGCGTTCCAATTACACTACCAATTAATACCTTAGGTATATCTTTATCACATAAATCCTTTGAATCAGCTATATATTTTTGAAGCAATGAATCATCAAGTCCAGAATAAGCTACTGCATAAGGTTTTTTATAATCAATTCCATGATATTTTTCAATCACTTCTCTTAATTTATTATTTCCATTTTTAGATCCACGAGCTTTTCCAATTAATACTATCTTGCCATCTTCAACTGCAAGAACAGGCTTAATGTTTAATAATTCACCAACTAAAGCGGTTGTGGCAGAAATTCTACCACCTTTTTTTAAATACTCTAAAGTATCTAATAATGCTACTAGCCTAATTTTTTTCTTTTCAGTTTCTAAAATATTAAGTATTTCATCTATATTATTATATTTTTTTGTAAGTTCTAAAGCTCTTAAAACTAATAATCGTTGGCCAATTGTTACATTTTGGCTGTCAATAACATAGATATTATCATAATCATTTGAAGCTACAAAAGCACTATTATATGTGCCTGATAAATTTCCAGATAAACAAATAACAATTGCTTTATCATTTTTATCAATCATATCAAAAACATTTGTATAATCAAATGGTGTTAATTGACTTGTTTTAGGAAGCTCATCAGACTCAACTAATCGGTTAAAAAACTCCTCATTTGTAATTGTTACATCATCTATATATTCAATATCATTAAATCTAACTTTTAAAGGAATTACCGTAATTCCTAATTTACTAGCTTCAGATTGAGAAATATCTGAACCTGAATCTGTTATAATTCTAATCATTTTCTACTCCTTTTATTACACTTGTTGTTTTATTTAATAATTCTATTAATTTTTTAAAATCATTTTCTCCTAATTCTTTTTTTACAAGAGACATAAGCTTTAACATTTTTTCATGTTCCTTAAAGTACAAAGCAATATTACTGCCTTTTTTAATCATAAGCTTTCTTTTGTCATCTAAAGGAATATAAGTTTCAATTAAGCTCTTATTTTTCAAATCATTAATAATACGATTCAACTGAGATTTTAGTATATTTAATCTATTTTGAAGTTCTTTGAATGACATTTCTTCTTCAACTATAAGATTCATAACCATTATTTCATTAAATGATAAATCACTTAATAATCTATTTTCCTTAATGTTGGCTGACATGTTAATATATGATCTTAGCATTTCCTCTTCAAGCATCATGTCTTCTCCTTTTCGTTCACTTTGTGAACGATTACATTATAACATAAAAATTTTCCATGTCAAGAAAAATATAATTAGCTATAAAAACAAAAAAATCACTATTTCTAGTGACTTAATTTTTAAAAACTGGCAGGACTAGCTGGATTCGAACCAGCGCGTGAGGGAGTCAAAGTCCCTTGCCTTACCGCTTGGCTATAGTCCTATTTACTTAATGCCTTTTCATTATACACTAGGTAAAACAAAAAAGCAAGTAATTTTTTTCTTATTTCACAATTAAAGTAAATATTTTAATAAAATAGCTAATACTATTCCCGCTATTGCACATAAAAAAGTTAAAATAAGGATAATTTGTAATACTTTAGTTTTATGCTCAAGCTCCGTTATTTTATTATTTAAAGCCTTTATTGTCTTATTATAATGCTGCTTCAAGCCTTGAAGATCCGAATCAATTCCATCAAGCTCATCATTTACATTCTTAAGTCTCAACGAAAAATCAGTTTGTTTTTTAGTAATATCCTCTTGAGCCTTAAGGTCATGAACAACATTTAAAAGCTCTTGACGTGCCATATCATCAATTTCTTCTTCACTTGCATGCTCAAGACGAAGCTCAAGCTCTCTTACAATCGTTCTATTTACTGCAATATTAGAAACCCCAAGACCAAACAAAAACTTTGTTATATTAGTTAATGCTTGTTGATACTCGAATGTTTTTTCAAGTGCTTCTGTATTTTTTAAGGTAGCTTCACTTAAAGACATTTGGCTATTTTGCATAGCTTCCATTGCATCCTTTTTATTAAATAGACCAATCCTTTTTTCCTTAGCCTCACGAACCTTAAGATCAGCGTCTTTTGCATGACTTTTAGCAAGATTAAGATTTTCCTTTAGACTTGTCATTAATTCAAACTGGTCTTCAATTAATTTAGGTACATCAGCTACACTTATATTATCTACATTTTCTTTTACATCGTCATTCATTTACTTCACTCCCAGTCAAGAATGTCTTTAATATCTTTTTTTAGATTTTCATTCTTTTTAAAGGCATCATCAACCGTTTTTCCAATATTTTCAAGACTTTCTTTGGTTTTATCAAGCTCTGAGGAAGCCATTAATATTGTATCAGCCGCTACCTGTTTTACTGATTCAATAACCTCTGATGCCTTATGACATTCCTTCCAAACATCATCTTGGATACAATATATTTTCCTTCCTAATAATGTTACGTAATCACTTACAAGTGAAATACGTTCATTTCTTTTTTTCTTAAGGCTTTTGGCCATATAAAGCTCTGTTGAAACAGCTAAGATAATTCTTCCTACGCCTATAAAATTTATTCTAATTGCCAGGTTAGACGCAAACAAAGCTTTATTTCCATCACTTTTAATTGCCGCTTCAATTGATGCATCGCATATATCTATAGCCATCATCGTTGCAAGAGAGACAGAAATCATTCTAGCGACGGTACGGCTATTAAAGGGAACTGTCTTCTTAAAATCAACCTTACCTAATTCTTTAACTGATTTAATATTTTTTTGCTTAACCTCTTTAAAAAATTCACGGATGAAAAAAACTGCTCTAACTACTGCTTCATTAATTCCTACAACAAGAGCTTGACTACCTAAAAGCTTTAAAGTGTTTAAGCCAGTTGAAATAGCATTTAAGGATGAGGAATCGATATTATTATTAATAGCTTGATATAAATCATTACCTTTTACCTTTAAGCCACTATTTGTAGCATCAAAAACTAAATTTTTTAAACCCACAGGAATATTAGATTCAAGCGATGCTTTACTTGAAATTAAATGACAAATCCACGCTATCGTTCCATAAAAAACGCCACTAAAAAGACTAGCATCAATGACGGGCTTAACATGTTCTACCTTTACCTCGTCATTTTTAGTATATAATATTTTACTTCCCGTTAGTGCCCCAATTATACTAAATACAAGTCCTATTAAAGATGCTTGACTGGCAAGGTATAAATTATTTATTGAGGAGGATGCATTTAAACCATTATTTAAAACATTAATAGCTTCCTTTGTTGAGGAAATAGGCTCACCTGAAAACTCAGTTGCAACACCGTTAATTAAGCTACTTGGACTACTTAAATCTAAATTTTTAGTAAAAATAATATCCAAAAATCCTGCAAGTGTGCCCGAAGCTACACTAAGGGAATAATCTAAAAGTGTAGCGTGACTTGTAAGACGATATATATTTTTATCATATTCTTCAATATCACGCTTCATATCATTAATTTGTTGGTCCATAGCACTAAAACTAGGATTTTCATTTGTAATATCGCATTCAAAATTTAAATCTAAATCATCATTATATTTTAAAACAGGCTTTTTAATGTTCATAGTAAGCACCTCTTTTTAATATGCTACTAACATTATACCAAAAAATTAATAATTAATTATACTTTTACTTAAATTTTATTTAGAAATATAAGAATATCGTTTCTTTGTGAAAATAAAAGGAACAAATATAGCAAATACTCCAACAATAATTCCTAACACAATCAAATATACATAAAGCATATATTTAAAACTAAATAATGAATAGAATGAGTTTAAAAAAAATTTATTCTTTATAGCATTGTCTTTCTGATTAAATATATTATATAGCATACTAAAAGAAATTAAAAAGCTTATGATGGATGAAGCTAGATTACCTATTAATAGCATTAATGGTCTATTTCTTTTAGGAAGTCCATATAATTCCAAAATTTGAAAGCGAACATTATTTACCTTACAAAAACTATAATAGCTTAAAAAAACAATCGTTAAGGTTAAGGCAATTAATCCAACCTTTAAGATTTCAAATAAGGCATTATCATCATCAATTTCTGCTAATGCTTTAAAGAAATTATCGGAATTTATAAATTCAATTTCACTGCCATTAAAGTATAATAGTGCAATTGTCTTTATCTTATCCTTTGTTACTAAGAATACCTTAAATTCATCGTATAACGAGTAATATTTTACAAAAAAAGTTTCATCTAAGCCTTCTTTAGTAGCTTCATTAACATATATTCCTTCGACCATTTCATTATATTTAATTGATAGGTTAGTTGTAATTTCCATATCATTTACATATAGCTTAATACTTGATTTATTATCAAAGCTAATATCATAGCCCTGACTCTGCCAATAGCTTAAAACATCACTTCCAATAATAGCCTCATTATATAATAGATTATACTGATTAGATGTCATAAGCTTATACTTATTTGTGCCTAAAGTAATAGCTTGCTTCTTATATGTATTATAAAATAGCTGATAATAGGTACTTGCATTGACATACATAAGCTTTGTATAAATATCATTATTACTATATGAAGGATTAATTTTATCATAATTAGTAGAAAGATATTTTTTTATTTTCAAATTCTTAGTGACTAATAAATTATTTTTCTTATAGGTTATATGAATATCACTACCAACACATTCATTATAAGTTGAAAATGATAAAAGATTATTTTTTCTAAGTAATCTCAAACTATAATCAGTAACCATTATTTCATCGTCACCCAAAGTATCATCTATAACAACACCATTGAATATTTCATCACTAGAATTTAAAATTCCTAATTCTTCACCTGTAATTTTTATCTTACTATAATAAGAAAAATCAAGATTATTTTCTTTTAAAGTATCCGTACGAGCTTTAATTAATAACGATGTGCCTTCATTTTCATTAAGCTCATTAATCAAGCTTTTAGATTTATCATAGTGTCCTAATGAATAGAAATAGCTTGAAACAAAAATCATAAGTGTAAAAATTATAAGACTAAAAATAAAACTTACAATCTTACCTTTAAGGCCTTTAAAATAAATATATAGAAATGCTTTTAGGTTTATTTTATGATATCCCTTATACTTAGCAGTTAATTCATAGCTTTCATTTGAAGAATTAGGACTGATAATCTCATCTGCATACTCTAAAGCTTTTTGCTTATGCGAGGTGAAAATAACTAGCTTTGTTAAAGCTAATTCCTTCAGAATTTTCATTATTTTTCTTATATTATCTTCATCAAGACTAGAATCAGGCTCATCACATAAAATAATTTTAGAATCTCTTAAAATTGCAATTGCAATATTAATACGTTGTCTTTCTCCACCTGATAGAAACTTAATTTTAGTATTTAAATACTCTAAAACATTAAGCTTATCTAAAACCTCTAATATCGCTGTTTTTTTAAATTTTACACCCGCAAGGATTAGCATTAATTTAATATTTTGAAGAACCGTCAAAGAATCAATAAGCGAAGTGTCCTGATAAACAAAGGTTACATCCTTACTTAAATTCATAGGCATATTATAATAAATATTTCCCTCTAAAGGCTTTAAAATTCCCCCAATAGCATTCAAAAGGGTCGTTTTGCCAATCCCTGAGGGTCCTGAAATAGCATATAATTTTCCTACTTCAAATTTAAAACTAAAATTAGTAATTATTTTCTTTTCATTATAACCTAATGTTAAATTAGAAAGCTCTACCATAACTCTACCTCACGAATTTGTAACATGACTTGCTCTTTTTCTTTTCATCATAATCAAAAGATATACACCCAAGCTCAATATATTAGTTATAAGCCCAAAAGCAAGGGAAATGGCTATAGCTTTAAACCGATATTCAAAAAGACTAGCAAAGCCAAACGAAGTCTTTATATAAGCATTATAGGATGCAATAATCATTAAAACAAATAAACTACTTATTACTAGCTCAAGTAAGTACTGAATAAAATTATTTAAAATTAAAGCATAAGCCTCATATTTTTTATTTATTCCATAATTTTCTAAGACTGAAAACTGGTATCTATTATTATTTGATTCGATAAAAATCGTAAAGCCATTTACGCAAAAAATAGCTAGCACTCCAATAATAATAGCTATTGTAACACTTGAAGAAATATTATCTATTTGATTTAATACTCTTTCTAAAGAATTAGAGCCTTTATATACTAAATCAATATCATTATCTACTGCCGCTTCTATTAAAGCACTAAAATCATTCGTTGGTGTTATAATATATGAATCATATTTAAATTCAAATAATGCTTCCGCTACTTCATAGTAATAATCATCACTAAGATATAAAGAGCAGGTAAGAGTCGGTATTGTTCTGGCATAAACAAATGAAAATACTTGACTTTTATTACCTATACTTATTTTAAATGATACCTCATCACCAACATTTAACTCTTTGCCTGTTTGTTTCAAATAGGAATCATGTAATACACTAGATAGCATCACTTTATTATCCGTACAATCAGTTGAGTTTATAAGATTAGCTTTAATTCCTTCTAATGAAATATTAAGCGCTAGAGAGTTTTTAAATAAGTAAAAGCTCGTTATTGAATTACAATACATTGTTTGATAACACATTTTTGTGTAATCGTCTAAGGCATCAATATCAAAATCAGAATTCGATCCTATCGCTTCTTGATAGCCTGTGTATTTAACCTCACAAATAGTACATTCATAATAGCCTGCGTGAGTTTCATAGAAAATCTTTTTTCCTATGCATTCACTATAATCTTTAAAAGAAATTATATTAGCTTTCCTTAAAATATCAAGACTATAATCAGTCATTATAACACTCATATCATCTAGCGTTTCATCACAAGCAATATAATTAATTGCTTGATTTGTCTCACCAAAATTAGGACTTGCTGAATAAAAAGAAAGATTTGATACTAACTTTTTTTGAACGATATTATATTCTAAATCATAATCATCTAAAATTATATTATTTTCTTCTAAAGAATCTTTAGAAACAACTATTTCTGGAATATCATTATCCTTTATATATTTTGTAATTACAAAAGCTTTTGTGTGCTGATTAAGCGTAATAAAAAAGCCTAAAATTGCTAATAAGATTGTGCATATTATAGACGTAATTAGCATTGTAGCGTAATTCACCCGATTAGTTTTACGATAAACATTGAAAAAGAATTTTGGTTTTATTTTTCTTTTACTATAATAGCCTTCAATTACCTTCGTATTATACGCAATATTAGAAAAGCTCTGTTTTAAATCAATAATATAATCAGCATATTTTGCAACAAAATCCATATCGTGAGAAGAAAAGATAATCAGCCTTTCCTTTGACATTTCCTTTAACATATTAAAAATATTTAAGGCATTTTCATAATCAAGATTAGCAGTTGGCTCATCAACTATAATAACCTTAGAATTTCTTATTATAGCTAGTGCTAAGCTTACTCTTTCTCTTTCTCCTCCTGATAAAAATTTAATCTTAGTATCCTCGTATTTTAAAATACCCAAATTAGCTAATACATCATGAATTTCTTCACTTGAAACATCCGACTCGATCATAATGTTAATATTTTCTAAAACTGTAAGGTTATCAATTAAGTTTCCATCTTGAAAAACATAACCAATTGATGAAGATAAATTAGCAATATCCTCACTATAGTAAATATGTCCTTCTAAAGGCGTCTTTAAATTAGCAATTGTGCTAAGCAAGGTGGTTTTGCCAATACCTGATTCTCCCACAATAGCGTACATACCATTATCTTCAAATTTATAGCTAATGTGTTCTAACACCTTCTTCTTTTTATAACCGATTGTAATATCGTTTAAAATAATCACTCCAACCACACCCTTTTACTTTTAGCCTTTGTTACTACAATAGATAATAAGGTAGCATATATTATAATTATAATTAGGACTATTAAGCTAAATGGAAAATTATAGCCTATAATAAATGAATTTATATTATATTTAGCCTTAATATAGGCACCCTTAATAGAAAAATACGCAATATCAATTATATTAGCTCCAATATATACAATTCCAACCATGATTAAATTTTCAAAAATACCTAATAAATACCGACCCTTTAACGACAAACCAAGACTTGTTAGATATTGATAGTCCTTTTCTTTATGTAGCGTATGATAAACAACCAATATTGAGGTTAATAATACTAAGCCAATACTCACTAAAAATAAGGCTATATTCTCAAAATCATTTCTAAAACTATTAGTTAAGATACTATTTATTGTATTAGCATTTGTATATATTAAATTATCTTTATATATACCAGCCTGTTTTATTTCCTGATAAAATAGCATACAATCTGAAAAATCATCAAAATAATAAGAGTCATACTCATCATAATATGAATTATACTGATCATTTTTAAAACCAAAATATTTAGAAAATGATAGACGTAATAATGTGTTTTGTGTTTCTGAAGAAATCTGTAGCTCATCAACAGAATCATCAAACTTAACTTTAAATGTATATGATAATTTTTCTAAATTAGATGTATCCCCAACTGTCAGTGTAGATGACAATACATTTAATGTTATCGTTTTGCCATCAACAAGATTATATCCTTGATTTTGTAAGAACTTTCTAGCTTGTTTACCTACACATAGTTCATTAAATTCTAAATTATAATCCGTTCCATAATCAAGTGCAAGATAAGGCATACCATTTACCTCAAAAAATTCAGTTTCATTTGAAGTTACATATTGACTCCTTATATAAAGTTTAAATAAATCAAAATAAGTATTTTTATTTCCATATAAAGTTCTAGAAGCTTCATCACTTTCATCATCAAAAACAATAATATCTTTTATTTTATATTTTGATGAGTCTAAATATGAACGCTCCCAATTAGCACCATAAGTATATGTATGACTTATAGTTAGCTCTTTTCCTATTAAGCTTTGATAATCAGATGTAGGAAGTACACCTCTTAAAATTAATTCATCAGCTACAAGAGATGTGATTTTTATTTCATTATCACCTAAAGAAACATAATCAAAATTACCATTTCCTAAACGAGAATTTATTAAGCAATTTGGCTGTAAATTTTTGACTAATTGATATAAAAATTTGCTCTGTGATGGAGTTGAATCGAGCGGCATATCAAACCACATTAAGAATACATCTCCATAATTTGTTAATAATTCTTTTACCTGTGGGACTATTTTTTTATTGAAACATCTTTCATAATTTTTTGTTGTTCTATCTGGATAATCCCAATTATTATCCCATGAATCACCAGCAGAACCAGTAGAATCAATTGTATATCCTCCACCATCTTTTTCTCGCCAATCAATACATTGAGAATAGTAAAATCCGAGTTTTAAATCATATTTTTTACAAGAATCTGCTAATTCTTTTATTAAGTCTCGCTTACAAGGAGAATATTCATAGCAATTAAAACTATCTACAGATGAATTAAATAAGGCAAAACCTTCGTGATGTTTAGTGGTAATAACGATGTATTTCATTCCGCATTTTTTAGCAAAAGAACAAATTTCATCAGCATTGAAGTATATAGGATTAAAAATACTTGCGAGTTTATTCATCTCTAAATAAGGTATTTTTTTCTCGCATTCAATCCATTCGGCATAAGTTGGTCCTTTTTGTCCTTTATATATTCCACCTAATAAGCTATAAAGACCAAAATGAATCATTAAACCATATTTTGCATTTTTAAATTCATCAATATTATTCATTTAACTCTCTTTAATTGGATGCTTTTTTTATTACAATAAAGCTCTTTTATTTTATCATATTCATTAATTGAAACTTGATTAAGTTAGAAACATTTAAAATTATTTTGTTGATATCTTCATGAA
>ERZ779737.3011-NODE-3011-length-10202-cov-3.311324_pt1 | contig 10202 bp, 7 predicted proteins | sample MGYA00511889_ERZ779737 | MGnify/ENA primary metagenome ERZ779737 (study PRJEB29588, sample SAMEA2163575) | human gut metagenome | biome: human gut; feature: human-associated habitat; material: faeces | place: Denmark | collected 2008/2010 ...
ATCCCCAGCTCGGGACGATTGCCGTTCAGACCAAAACAGCGGTTCAAGGCGGCATAGGAGACATCCACACGCTGTGGCGTATATTTTTTGATCGTCTCCGTGAACGCACTCAGGTGAAGATGAATGCAGCAGAAGCAGACAGGGAAAGCGTCAGCAAATATTTCGCTGCCATCTAAAAATTCTTGTTTTTTTCGGGAATAGGGGGTTGACAAAGGAGGTTTTTTGATTTAAATATTAAATATGCGGTAACGTTTTAGCAAAAAAACGACGAAATGGTGGTAGATGGTTACGATCAAGGATGTTGCTCAGGAGGCTGGGGTCAGTATTACAACGGTTTCCGCGGTTTTGCGCGGACGGGAGAAAATTCAGCGGATCAACGACAAAACGTCCCGCAAAGTCAGAGATGCCGCATCTTTGCTCGGCTATAGACCCAACCGGACTGCTGCTGCGCTGCGATCCCGCAGAAGCGGTATCATTGGAATCGAAATGCCATTGAATTCTCAATTCGGAAACGCGCTTTTCGCCACCATTCTTCAGGAAAAACTTGCCGAACGCTCCTGTCAGGCAATCTTTGCGTTCCACAATTCCATGAAAGACGGTGGCACAGCTTTGGCCAATCTGATTTCTCATAAAATAGATGGACTCATTTCCTGGCATTACGACAAGATTCTGGAGGCGGCGGAACTTCCCATGGTGTTTTATTACACTCATCCGCACTATCCGCAGTATGATTCCGTGGTGCCGGATCATGCGTTTTACTGCAAACATGTCATTGCATGCGCAAGAAAAGGCCGTCATCGCAGGATTGCATATTTCCTCCATGATCCAATCCGTTACCGGATTTTGAAAGATTCTGCGGAACGGTATGGGATTGAAGTTGAGTCTTGGGGGCACAGGAACATTCTTACACCGGAAAAGGCCATGCGGGAAGCCGAGATGCTTTTCAGACGGAAAGAAATTCCAACCCTTTTCCTGTCTAATGATGAACTTGCCTTGGGCATTTATGCTGCTGCTGAGAAAAGCGGACTGAACATTCCCGCCGATGTATCAGTGATCGGGATGGACAATCTTTCTTTTTCCTCATTCATGCATCCGAAATTGTCCACGTTCAGACTGAAAATGGAGGAAAGTGCCGAAATCATGATTGACTTGCTGTTCAGGAGGATTGAGGAGCCGTCCAGAGCCTCGGAACATCTGATGCTTCCAATGGCTTTCATCATGCGCGATTCTGTTCTGAAAAATGAATAATTGCCAGGCGCGTTTAACAGGTGAACGCGCCATTCGGATTGCAAAGATTATTACAGTGCACGCCATGTCAGCGTGAAAGAGCGTTGGCAAGTATTCCTTGCCATCTGATATTTGGTATAATTGTCATTACTGTGAAGCAGCTCTTCAGCATGTTTGGACAGATTGATTCAAGTCCGGTTGAGATTGGAAAAACAAGAGTCTCCGCAGTTACGGAAAAGGAGGAAAATGCACAAGAAAAGTGATTCTCTGCAGTTTATCAGAAAAATCAATTCCCGGGAATTGGCTTGCTCCATGAAACATCTCAAAGGACGGTGAAGAATGAAAAAAATGACAACATTTACACTGATAGAATTGTTGATTGTTATCTCAATCATTGCGATTCTTGCAGGTCTGCTTCTTCCCGCACTGGCCATCGCCCGAGAGAAAGGGCGCATGGTCGTCTGCAGCAATAATCTCAAACAGCTGACCACATGTTTTGTGTTTTATGCCTCTGATTACAAGGATTGGAGCGTCGGCTATGTTTCGATCAACAACGGAACACTGTTATGGCCGAAGATTCTTGCCGTGGACAGCGGCGGGCTAGGTTATCTTCCCGGTTACCGGTATACGTCAAGTCCTCTTGCGCGGGTGATGACGTGTCCATCGAGAACGGAAAGGAAAGCCGGTGTGATATTTTCCGATTACGGACTGAATTGTCAGCTGGGACGCAATGTCATAGCGGAAAAACAATGGTTTTATGACCACGAGAACGGAGTGTTCCGCCTGGATTCCATACGGAAACAGCCGTCACAGATCGCCTGGATGAGTGAGACTGTGAATTATGGCGATTCCAATTGCCAGACACGTCACAACCGGGGCAGCATATTTTCCTTTATTGACACTCATGTGGAGCATTTGCCAAGATCCGTCCTGCTCAGAGTCAATACCATATGGGTTGCGGACGCTGTGTATTCCCCGATGACGGTATTTCAATGCAACTTCAAACGTTATCCTTTCGGAGGAAGGGACAGCAATAATCTTCTCCTGCAACAATAAACAACTTAACATAGAAGGACTGAAAATGAAACAACTGCTCCAAATCTGTCTCTGTTTAGCCTGGGCTTTCCAAATTACAGGAGCGGAAAGCTCCGCAAGAGACGAAAACATCGTCATTCAGAAAGAGGCCTCTCCGCGAATACGCCTTGCCGCACGGGAACTGAGGGACTATTTTCTGAAGGTCACTGGCCGGAAAATGGATCTTCTCAATGTTCCGCTTACAGGGAAGGTGAACATCATTCTCGCGGAAACTGGCCGGGGAATTCTTCCGGAGACAATGGAAAGGAAATTGCAGACCAGCTCTTCCCGGGATGTATTTTACCTGAAAACCGAAGGGAAGAACCTCTACATCGGGGGACGCACCTCTCTCGGTGTTTTGTTCGGCGTTTACACCTATCTGGAAAAATATATGGGAATCCGGTGGCTGTTTCCGGGAAAGGAAGGGGAGTTTTACCGTGAAAAACGGGATTTCAGGATTGGACAGACGGACGATTTTCAGGAACCGTCGTTTCCATTCCGCATGATGCTTCCCGTCGGGGCTTCCAGGCACAAACTGTCTGACACGTATATCTGGTTCGCGCGCAACAAAATTGAATGCGACATGATGGAGAATGTGTTCAAACAACCGGGCCTGAAACGCTTTCTGATGGAAGAACGCTCCACGTTTCCGAGATCCACCGGACACGACTTCTTCATGAGCAATGTCCCCGAAGAGAAATATTTCAGAACTCATCCTGAATATTTCTGTCTGGTCAACGGCAGACGGATTCCTCCGAAAGGGAAAAACCGTGACGCATTCAACGGGCATACCATGGCGCAGGCCTGCACTTCCCACCCCGATGTCAAAAAACTTTGCGCCGCAGGACTCATTGACTTTTACAACAGATGGGGAAGGGAAAGTATTCTGCTGATGGGCATGGGGGACAACTGCAATGTCTGGTGTGAGTGTCCCGAATGTTCCAAGCTGATTCTGAAGGACGATCCGCGCAACAATACAACTCGTGTATTCCGTTTTTTTTCGGATGTTGCGGAAATCGTTTACCGCGAGAAACCGGATGCTGACATTCATGCATGGGCGTATACCGGATGCCGTAATCCGGAACCCTCCATGAAAATTGATCCCCGGATCACTGTCCTTTACTGTGATTACGGACGCTGCCACGCTCACGCTTTTCAGGATGAAAGGTGTTCACAGAGCGAACCTTATCGGAAACAGTTCGAGAAATGGCTGAAAATTTCGCCGAAAGTTGCAATGCGCGAGTATCTTCTTACCAGCCTCGCCGATTATGCCCCGCTGGAATACGTGCTTGCGGAGGATCTGAAGTATTTTCATTCCCGCGGCATCATCGGCTGGGTGGAGGAAGTGTTCGGACCGGAAGGCATTTATAATGCGAAGCAGTTGCGGAAAGATCTTTTCGTCCTGAAAAACAACTGGCGCTCCCGTTGGCAGATGTTGTATCTGGCTTCCAAACTGCTTTGGGATGTCAAGGCCGCTCCGGAACCGATCCTTGAGGAGGCCAACGAACTTTACTTCGGCAGGACCTGGCCGGTGATGAAACAATACAGGGCATTCATGCGCATGCTCTGGGAAAGAGCTCCGGGGCATTCCTTTTACGGAGTGAATATCCCTCGGGCAGCCTTCTGCCTTGCGGAATCCGGAGCACAGCAGAAACTGGAAGAACTTTTGAATGAAGCGGAAAAATTATCAAACGGAGACAAGCTTCTTGCCGGACGGATTCAGTTGGAGCGTCAGATGCTGAAACGCTTCTGGATTGACAGTTTCAACCGCCATCGGCAGAATACGGAACGTTTCGTCAGTTCCAGACTTCTCGAGTCTCCCGTTACGATAGATGGAGATTTCAAGGAAAAAGGATGGATTACCGCCAACTGGATCTCTGAAATGAAAACGTGGCCGGATGGAAAAAAGCCGGAAAGCGGGAGTGAAACCTATGCGAGAATTGCTCATTCTTCGTCAGGGTGGTATCTTGCGGTGGAGGCAATGGAAAAGGAGATCGGAAAGCTCCAGGCGGCATGCCGCTTGAAGGATTCGACTGACTTGTTTCGCGACGATACGATCGAAGTGTTTCTGGCATCCCCGGAGTTTCCCGAAAAATATTTCCAGATTGCGGTCAATCCTGCCGGAACGCTGTTTGACGCCGAATGGATCAATGGGAAACTCAATGCGGCTTATGAGTCGGGATGTTCTGTCAAAACAAAAGTGCGGAAGGATCGCTGGCAGGCGGAGTTTTATATTCCCGCCGCGCCGATGGGCGGAAAAATCAGGGATGGCGATCAATGGAAAATTAATGTATGCAGGTCAAGGCGAAGCGTTGTCCCGACAGAGTCCACAACCTTGAACGGTGTTGGCTTCCATGCCCCGGAGGTATATACCCGGCTTATTTCCGGGAAACCCGTCATTCGCAACGGCGGGATGGACCGCTTGACAGAACCGAAGCGAAGTTATCCAGGCTGGACCTTGACAAGCCGGAGAATTCCGGAATCATGGTTTCCCGGACAGGCCGCATCCGGAGCCGAGATCGGAGTCGTCTCCATTCATGGGGACTGCAACTATGCGCTTCGCGTCAAAAAGGGTTCCGTATTTCAGAAGATCCTGTTTCCCGACGATAAATTGTCTCCAGAAAATGTTGTTGTGGCATTCGATGCCAGGGGGACGGGACAGCTTGGCTTTGCCATTTACCGTTATGATAAACGGAAAGGCTCCAAATTCATCAGGGCAGAAAATTTTCCGGCAGTGAATTTGAGCGCAAAATGGAAAACATTCCGATTCAAATATAAAATTAAGCCGGGGGAAGCAATCGCGACAGCATTCAATATCTCGGATGGTGAACTGGTGCTGGACAATGTAAACCTGATAACGGAATAAGAATATATCCCGAAATAGTGGATTAAAATGTTGAAAATTTATGCTATACTATTTCCATTCAATCAAGGAGCGTATGTATGGCTGAAAAATCATGGGGGTGTGTCAGATAAGTTTTTGGAAAAATCGGCAGGAGCCAATCCCAGTGATCGGGGGGAAAATGGAAAAAACCGTCATGTTCTTGTCGACGAACGTGGAGCCCCGTTGTCAATCGTCGTAACAGGAGCAAATCGACATGATGTCACTCAAATAGAAGCCATACTGAAGAATAGAATTCGAAAGCCTCGTGGTCGGACGAAACAGAATCTTTGTGCAGATGCAGGATACTCTGGTAAAAAATCAGAGAAAATAATGCGAGACTATCGCTATGTGCCTCATATCCGTCCGCGAGGAGAAGAAAAGATTGCTGTTCAGAACGGATTCAAAGCACGTCGTTGGATTGTGGAGGTTGTCCACTCCTGGTTCAATCGATTCCGGAAATTGCTTGTCAGATATGAAAAGACAAATCGGGCATATGAATCATTGCTTCAACTGGCAGCCAGTATTATCATTTTTAGAAAATTAGGGATTATTTAGGGATATACTCCAAATCACCAGCACCATGACAGCCGGAGAGCTGATCGAGTTCCTCAACAATTTCGACGTGGACGAAAAGGTCTACCTCAGCCACGACAACGGCTATACCTACGGCGGGATTACCGCTTCCCGGTTCGAAGAAGTCGAGGAAGAAACCTTTTTGTTTTGATTTGCAAACATGTTTTTTGTGTGCTATTGTACGTTTTCCGTATCTGAGAGAATTCCGGGAGAAACGGAACATGCGGAAAAGTTTTCCGATTGCCGAAGAACGGTTCGCTTTTTTATGAGTTTCCTGTTCCGCAGAGATGTGTATCGGATGGCGGAACACGGCGGAATGGAGAATGCCGATGCGTCCCGGATTTTTCAGATGGACACATCACACATGGAAACCTGTTCACGCAAAAGAGATAGATCATAAGAGGAGTTGGAAGATGGAAGGGAAGAGAGGCCTGACTTCGGAGGAAGTCGAAATAAGTCGCAGGGAGCACGGGACCAATGCATTGACGCAAATCCCGCATGATCCCCTCTGGAAAAAGATTCTGGAAGGGTTCAAGGATCCGATGATTATGATTCTGCTGGTTGCACTGCTTGTCCAGCTGATTCTTTTCTTTTTGAAGCAGGCGGAATGGTTTGAACCGATCGGGATTCTGATAGCCATTCTGATAGCCAACGGGGTGTCATCGCTCAGTGAATGCAGTCAGGAGAGCAAGGCTTCCGCGCTGAAAGCCGAGGAAGAGGCCAAGGAGATGGCAAAGGTGATCCGGAACGGCAGTCTGATGGAAATTCATGTCAGTGAAATTGTCGTAGGCGATCTTGTCTTTTTGCAGGCAGGCGATAAGATCCCCGCGGACGGCGAAATCATCGAAGGTTCTCTCAAAGTCTCGCAGGCCGCGCTGAACGGAGAAACCGAGGAAGCCGTAAAAGAGCCCTGCCGGGAAGATTCCGCGCATTACGAGATTAAAGATCTGCTCAATACGCATTATGCGTATCGCGGCACGGTGGTGTGCGGCGGCGAAGGAACCATGGAAGTCAAGGTTGTGGGCGATAAAACCCTCTTCGGCGAACTTGCTCTGGAGGTTCAGGAGGATACCCGCCGGACTCCGCTTCAGGTGAAACTCGGAAAACTGGCCGGTCATATTTCCACATTCGGCTATATCGGAGCAATCGCGATCATGCTCGGTATTCTTGTCAAGACCCTCCTGACCGGAGCCATGCCGGAAGGCTTTTTCCAGTGGATCCGGCTGATTATGGATGCTGTTACGGTTGCGGTTACCATTATCGTCTGTGCGGTTCCGGAAGGTCTTCCCATGCTTACCTCGATTCTGCTTTCGCTTCAGAGCCTGAAGATGGCGAAAGACAATGTTCTGGTCCGCAAGATCAACGGACTGGAAACCGCGGGGAGCCTCAGCATTCTTTTCAGTGACAAGACCGGCACGATTACCGAAGGCCGGCTTTCCGTGGTCGAACTGGTTACCGGCAATGTGCGGCCGTTTTGCTCCCTGAAAAAAATGCCGCCGAAACTGGCTCTGGATGTCATGACCGGTATCGGGGTGAACAACAGTGCGGTTGTCTGCGGGGGAACCATCATCGGGGGCAACAGCACGGACCGGGCGCTGATGGCGTTTCTCGTCGATTCCGACGCCGCGGAAATGAACAAGGAAGAGGTCCGTTCCTTCAATGCATTTGATTCCAGTAAAAAGTGTTCCAGCGTCACGATTTCCCGTCAGGGCAATACGCTTACCTACATCAAAGGCGCTCCGGAAAAAATTCTGGAGAACTGCACCCGCTATCTCGATGAAAACGGAATGGAGAAACCGCTGGAGGAGAAGAATTTTCTGACGGCGTACCTTGATACTCAGGCCGGTCGTTCCATGCGTCTGCTTGCCGTGGCGAAGGCGGAGGGGGAAAAAGACGATTCCGATCTGACCCTGATCTGCCTGATCAGCATCCGCGACAATGTCCGTGCGGAGGCGGTTGACGCCATCCGCGAAGTGCAGAATGCCGGTATTCAGGTCGTGATGGTCACAGGCGACCGCAAGGAAACCGCCGCTGCGATTGCAAGAGAAGCCGGACTTCTTGTCCGTGCGGAAGATCTCGCTCTGACATCCGCGGAGACGGCGGAAAAGAGCGATGAGGAACTGAAAAAACTCCTTCCGGATCTGCGAGTCGTTGCCCGCGCGCTTCCGACCGATAAGAGCAGACTGGTCCGGATTGCGCAGGAACTGAATCTGGTGGTCGGCATGACCGGAGACGGTGTCAATGATTCTCCCGCACTGAAGAAAGCCGACGTCGGTTTCGCCATGGGCAGCGGCACGGAAGTCGCCAAAGAGGCCGGAGACATCACAATTCTGGACGACAATTTCTCCTCCATTGAAAAGGCGATCCTCTATGGCAGGACCATGTTCAAAAGCATTCGGAAGTTCCTGATTTTTCAGCTGACCGTGAACGTCGCTGCGGTTCTCACCTGCTTTCTTGGTCCGATGCTCGGTGAGAATGTGGTGCTGACCGTCATTCAGCTTCTTCTGGTCAATCTTGCGATGGATACGCTTGCGGCAATCGCATTCGGCAGCGAGCCCGCTCTGAAGGAATATATGAAGGATAAGCCTATTCCGCGTTCCGAAAGCATTGTGACGAAGAGCATGTTTGTGCAGATTCTCATCGGAGCACTGTATATCACGGCGCTCTGTCTGTCGATCCTTTTTGTCAAACCGCTCCGCGATTTGTTCGGCGATGTGGATATCACCTATCTGAAATCCGCCGTATTCGCCACGTTCATGATGGCGATCACATTTAACGGTTTCAACGCAAGAACCGCCCATTTGAATCCGTTCGAGGGGCTGGGACGCAACAGAAACTTTATTCTTGTCATGAGTTCCATTCTTGTTTTGCAGTATCTCTTTGTCACGTTCGGCGGCAAGGTGCTCAGCGTGGAGCCCCTTGCGTGGAAGACATGGGGAATCTATGCGCTTCTGGCGTTTCTGGTGATTCCGATTGATATGATCCGGAAGCTGGTGCTGATGCGGAAGAGCGCCTGAGAAATCTGCGGCATTTTGTCCGTCGGGTTTTGACGGGAGAGGGGGAAATCGGCGGAACGGGAATTCGGTCCGTGTGTTTATGCGGCGGGTTCCCGTTCTTTTCGCAGGATGACTTTGCCGATGCGCTGTCCCTTCACGCTCTCCACCTGCAAAGAGATCCGCAGATCGGAAAGCTCAATGACGCTTCCGTTGGCCGGGACGTTTCCTGCTCTGGCCAGGATCAGTCCTCCGAGAGTGTCGTATCTGGAATCTCCGGGAAAGACGATGCCGATGGCGCGTTTGATCTGTTCCAGACGGATGGAGGCATCCACCCGCCAGATATTTTCTCCGAGCGTTTCCAGCGATTCGTGTTCATTCGAGTGCTCGTCGGCGAACGATCCTACGATTTCGGAGACCAGATCCGCATTGGTAATGATTCCGGCGGTTCCGCCGAATTCATCGAGAAGAACCGCCATTCCGATTTTTTCCCGTTTCATATCCGTGAACAGGCGATCGGCGCGAATGGTTTCGGGAACGAGATAGGCGGGCTTCATGACGGAAGCCAGATCGGGAGAGGTTCCGCGCCTGTATTTTTCCGTAAAGTAATCGCGGATGTGGACAATGCCGACGATTTCATCTATATCCTCATGATAAACCGGAAAGCGCGAATAGTTCGCATGAATGAAGATTCGTTCGATCTCTTCCGGCGGAGCATCCCTGTTTACCGCCGTGATTTCCGTGCGATGGGTCATGATTTCGGAGGCCTCCCGTGAGCTGAATTCAAAGACATTTTCCAGCATCTCCTTTTTCTCCGGCGAGATGATCCCCTGTTCCCCTCCGATATCGACCAGAGTCCGGATTTCCTCTTCTGTCACTCCCTGTTCCTGCTCCGTTCCTTTTCCGAACATCGTTTTCAGGCACAGATCCACCGACGCATTCAGAATGAATACAAACGGTTTTGCCACATTTGCCAGGAAATGAATGGGCAGCGCCACATTGAACGCCATGAATTCTGAATAGCGCAGTCCGATCTGTTTCGGCACCAGTTCCCCGAAGACCAGCGAAAGATAGGAAAGGATCACGGTAATGAACACCACCACCGCCATATCCAGCACACTGTGACTGAAAATATCGAAACCGATCCGTTCCAGGAACTCGGTGAGCGGATCGGAAAACGATTCCGCGGCAAAGGCGCTTGCAAGAAATCCGGCAAGAGTCACGCCGACCTGAACCGTGGCGAGAAAACGTCCTGTATTTCCGGTCAGTGCGGCAAGCGCCTTCCCGCGCAGTCCTCCCCGCTGAATCAGCTTGCGGATCGACGATTGCTTCAAGGAAATCAGGGCCACTTCCGATGAGGCAAAAAAGGCGTTCATGCCGATCAGAATCAGCAAAATCAGAATTTGCACCCACAGCATATCCGGTTCCTGCACAGTTCACCTCATTTTTTA
>ERZ779737.3018-NODE-3018-length-10193-cov-2.452259_pt1 | contig 10193 bp, 9 predicted proteins | sample MGYA00511889_ERZ779737 | MGnify/ENA primary metagenome ERZ779737 (study PRJEB29588, sample SAMEA2163575) | human gut metagenome | biome: human gut; feature: human-associated habitat; material: faeces | place: Denmark | collected 2008/2010 ...
GTTGCACATGGAAGAAATACACATGTACGGAAAAATCCTCTGAGTTTCAGATCTTTGTTATTTAAAAGCTGTGCCAGAAGAATTGCCAGTATCAGCATGATCGGCACCTGAATGATCAGATACAGGAATGTATTTGCAATAGACTGCTGAAATACCTTGTCTGCCAGAATACGTTTATAGTTGCTGAAGATCGGATCTGCAAATCTCATATTTGCTCCGGCTCCGGTCTGCAGGGAAATGATAAATGCACGTATCATTGGATAAAAGCTCATGATCGCGATCATGATAGTTGCAGGAGCCAGGAACGTCCATCCTGCTGCCCTCTGCTTGCCAAGCAGAGACATACCTTTTTTCTTAGAATTCACGTGAACTCCTCCTTTCAAAAAACTCTGTAACTGTTCAGCATTTTGCCGGACAATTACCAACTCTTTGCAGTAAGATGGGGGACTGCTGGCAGTCCCCCGCACTTACCTGTTTTCATTCACTTAATCACTGTCTACAGATTGCTTCACAGTTTCACTGTTCCCGCAATCCTGACATCATCTGATCCTGCGATCAGAATTTATTCAGTCATCTTGAATGCCAGAGTATCCTGAGCTTCCTGAAGGGCATCTTCTACAGGTGTGCCGTTTACGATATTTACAACTGCTGTGTTGACGCATTCTCTTGATTCATAATGATACGGTGTTTTTGTGAACTCCGGAATATGAGAAGAGTACTCTACGATTGTTGAGAAAATCGGCTGTCCGCCAAAGAACTCGTTTGGCTCATTGTAAACATCAGACTCACCAGCTGGCAGATAGCAGGAAATAGCACCTGTCTCAGAAAGGATTGCATCATAGAAGTCTGTGCTGGAGCCAAATGTGCTTGCAAGGAAGTCCTCAGCAAGCTCTACATTCTTGCAGTTAGAGGTAATATACCAGGAAGATCCACCGTTGTTTGCATAGTTTGTAGCTGTGTCAACACCGTCAACCTTAGGCATTGTGGTGATTCCCCATAAGCCTTTCTGATCTTCTGTGGACATCAGAGTAGCTGTGATCCAGTTACCATTTACAATACCAGCAGCCTCACCGCTTGTGAGGGTTGCAATGTACTCATCCCAGTTGTTTACAAGTTTCACAACGTCGTTCTGAACCAGCTCTGTGTAAAGGTCGATACATTTCTCAGCTGTCTCATTGCCAACGATATAAGCTTCGCCGTCTTCGTTAACGAAGTTCGCACCACAGGACTGGATCATCATCATAAGGGTATCGCCGCCTGTTGCTTCGCTTGTAAGAAGGTATTTGCCGGTCTTCTCGTGAATATCTTTACCGATCTCTTCGAATTTGGACCATGTGATATCTGTAAGGTCATCCAGTGTATATCCTGCTTCTTCAAGGATATCTGTACGGTAGCAGGCGATAACAGCACCGTTATCAAACGGAACACCGTAATGTGTATCATCTACCATAGAATAGGACTGTTTCAGAGCTCCGAAATCATCCCAGTTAACATTCATATCTTTCAGGTCTGTGAAAGCATCTGGATAAGCTTTCAGGAATTTCTGATAGCTGTTATCCTGCATGAGAACGATATCCGGAAGTGTGCTGTAGTCACCAGCGTTAGCTGCTGTAGTAAGCTTGGTCTGGCAGTCATCAGAAGATGTCTCGATGATATCTACTGAAAAGCCTTCATGATCAGCTGCATACTGATCAGCTGCGATCTGCATGGACTTGATATTGAAGTTCTGGTCCCATGCCCATACGGTTAATGTGTTGTCGTTGTCCTCTGCAGATACAACTGTTGCTCCTGCTGCCATGGAAGCTACCATTGCACCTGTAAGTAATACGGTAAGTACTTTTTTCTTCATAGAAATATCCTCCCTTAAAATTGTTTCTCTGTATTTCTTATGAATGTATTATACCATCCGCATATAGGGTGATGTATGCAATACCGCTCATATAATGTGCATTTTCGACCATAATATGTGTTTAAGGCTTTTTCTTATTTTGTTCATTTTTTCACATTTTTTCGTCATGTTCACGAAACATATATCACTTTTCCACCATAGTGCATATGTTATAATTGATTTTCTGTACTTTTTCACAAACTTTATATGTATATTTTGTGAACTATTCACATTCTTTTATTTTATTTCTATGCAAAAAAGACTTTCTGAGGATACCTGGTTTTCAGGGTATGGAGCATCTCTTCCGTAAGGTCCAGAAGTAATTTGATCTTACGTCCGTCTTCCTTAATGATCATTGTGTAATAGGGAGTATCTTCTTCATAGGAAGTATAATCATACTTCTTTAAGTGCTCTGTTCCACCGTTCTTTTTGTATTTTGCCACTGAGCCATGCCAGTGAGGGGCTACCACCTCCAGCTGCCGGAGATCCAGCTCATGGGCTGTCTTACGGTACTTGTTTCCATAAATCACATCTATGGTAAGCTGTTCATTTTCCATTATGTATTCATAATCCCGCTGGCAAAAGGTCCCGTAAATAAAATAAAGACCTGCCAGGCAAAAACCAGCCAGCATAAAGGCCTGGGATATGGTAATTCCCATAACAACAAACACTACGGCAAAAAATACCATGGTCTTTTTTAATACTCCGGAAAGCCTCTTTTTCTTTCTGGTCACCTGTTCTACTATTTTGTAATCGTACATTCTACCATCCCTCCTCTGAATGAATATCAAATTTCAAAAGCTGCTGTTCGTAATTTTCCGGGCGTTTCCGCCACTCTGCCGGCGACATTCCCATCAGCTGGCGGAAGTTCCGGTTAAATGTGGAATTGGTTGTAAAGCCACATTTGTAGGCAATATCTGCGATAGACTCATCCGTCTTTTTCAGGATCTCACAGGCAGTCTGAATCCTTACTTTGTTAATATATTCCAGAGGGCTCATGTGCATATAGGAGGTAAACACCCTGCGAAAATGAGTCTCACTGATATGGCAGGCTTTTGCCAGATCACCAATTCGGATATCCTCCATATAACATTGTGAAATATAGTCGATGGCCCTGGAGATCATATTGGTGATCTTTCCTTTTTCCTCAATATTTTCTTCAGCAGAGGAACGGTTCATTCTTGCCACTTCCGCAAGTAATGCCAATAATACTCCTTTGGCCTCTTCCAGATAAAACTCATCACTGGCGCGCATAATTTCCAGTATCTTGATTATTTTGTTTGAAAGGCTTTTATATTCTGATTCTTTCAGGCAAAGTGCTTTTGAATAAATACGCTGGATCATTTTTTCTGCCCTGAGGGGCGTTCCTGCAGCCACCTGCAAAAAACCTTCCGCATCAATAAACAGATATTCCCATTTGCTGATATTTCCCACATCGCTGGTGGTCGTATGGGGAAAGTTCGGTGGAATAATGGTAAATTCCCGCCCTGCAAAGCGTACAGGCTCTTCTCCTAACACCAGCTCTCCTTCGCCACTGTAGCAGAAACCGATCTCCAGATAGTTATGAAAGTGAAGGTAATCCACATCCCTTCCATAATTCTGCACCCACTTTTCACCAAGAAGTGCCAGAATGGGGATTCCATCCTGCATCTGGTAATAGCGGAATTCCATTTTCATTTTTCGTTTTTTTGCCATGTAGTCTCCTGTAACAAAATTAAAAATATAGTTTTTTTTATCATACCACACTTTCCTTGTAAAAAGGGAATTTTTCTGCTATTCTCTTTTTAGATAAACGCAAAAAGGAGGATACTTATGTCCCAAACCCAGATTTTATTATATAATTTTAAAGATGAGGATCGTCTTCGCCAGATCCGTAGATATTTGAACCGGCACAGAATCTCTGTCCGCATGGTACAGCAGCCAGAGTACCTGGAAAGTCTCGGACTTCTCTTCGAGATTCCTGGGTTTTCTAAGAATCCGGTATTTAATCTTGGAAAAAATTTTCAGGAAGAAATGATGGTGCTGAAGGATTTTTCCAGTGAGCAGCTGGATGAATTTCTGGCTTTCTTTAAGGAAAATGGCCTGCTGCCAGTGAACTTAAAAGCTATGCTTACACCGGTTACGGTTCACTGGGATTCTTTGAAGCTGCATGATGAGCTTATGAAAGAACATACGGAGATGCATTCACACAAATAAGCCAAATCAAGATCTGCTTCCTTGTCTGGATGAAGGCGCCGCAGCGGGCTACGGCAACCGAATTCGGGCAAAATGTACCGCAAAGTGTGCGTGCAGATTGCGGGAATAATTTTTCAGACACACTTTAGAGCGTATCTGAAAATCCAGGACGCGAAAGGCCCTGCACTCGGCAGGGCCTTTTCTTTATTAACATCTAATCTTAAACGGTCTGATTAGTACAGTTTAGCCATCTCTTCGATGTTGTCTGGGTTGAACTCAAGCGGAGCGCCAAGAACTACTTCTGTACCACCGTCATCAGCTGCTGTGATTGTGTAGTCACCAAGGTCACCAGCTGTGAAGGTTTCATCAGCAGCACCTGTGATCTCGTCGTTGATCAGAGCGATTGTTGTCAGAGCGGAAAGTTTTCCAAGGCCCTGCATATCCCACAGATAGAAGTATGGGCAGGAATGCTCATCATCAGCACCTGTGTACTCAAGCATCTCAGATGGAAGTCCAAGACCTGTCAGTTTGCAAGCAGATCCATTGTCCTGAAGGTATTTAGCAGCTGCAGCGATACCAACTGTTGTAGGTGCGCAGATAACTTTCAGATCCGGGTATTTCTCAAGAAGAGCTGCTGTCTGGTCTGTGGATTTCTGTGGCTCGTCATCGCCATATGCAACTTCTACAAGCTCAAGCTTGGAATATTTGTCATCCTCTTCCATAATCTTCTTCATAGCGTCGATCCATGCGTTCTGGTTTGCAGCCTGAGAAGTAGCGGAAAGAATTGCGAACTGTCCCTCTCCACCGGAGATATCAAGGCAAGCATCAAGAAGAGCCTGTCCTACAGCAACAGTACCAGCCTGGTTGATGAAGATCTGACGGCTGTCTGGGTTTGTAGCAGAGTCGAAGCAGGAGATCTTGATTCCTTCATCCATAGCTTCCTGTAATTTTGCCTGAAGTGCGTTAACATCGTTTGCAGAGATGCAGATTGCATCGTAGTCCTGAGAGATCAGGTTGTCAAGAACTTTGATCTGAGCATCTGCTGTAGCTGCCTCTGGGTAAACAGTATCAACTGTAGCTCCCTCTGCTTCAGCTGTCTCTACGAAGGATTTTGCAGCGATTTCGAAGAATGCGTTACCAGCTGATTTACCAACCAGTGCGATTTTCTTTCCGTCAGCGGAACCAGCCATAGCCGGAACTGCGGATCCAAGGATCATTGCTCCACAAAGAAGTGCGCTTACGATTTTTTTGTTCATGTTTTTTTCCTCCCATGGAATAATATAGTTTTTGGTAACGGTTCAGCATTCCACCATCAGTGAAACAGCCGACAGTTACAGTTTTTATTTGCAACTGCTCCGCCTTCTGCGAAGCAGTTTACAAGCTTATAAAAAATATGAGTTAGTTGTTAAGGAATTTTATTTTGCTGTTTTTGCTTTTTTCTGAATTTCTTTAATGATATTTGGAAGTGCAACTGCACCGATCAGAAGAACACCAATGATCAGCAGGATTACCTGCGGATGGATATTTCTCTGTCCAAGACCAACACGAAGGCAGACGATGATAAATGCGGAAATCAGACCGCCTGCGATATTACCTTTACCACCTGTGGAGGAGATTCCTCCGAATACTGCCATTGCAATGGCATCCATCTCAAATCCGTTACCGGTTGTGGTATTTGCACCGAATGAGGAAGACATCAGGAACAGTGCACACAGTCCGGAGATGGTTCCCATCAGAGTGTAGATCACGAAACGGATCTTCTGTACATGGATTCCGGAGTAGTAAGCTGCAAGACGGTTGGTACCGATTGCATATACTCTGCGTCCGAAGGTACATTTTCCAAGGATAACTGCTGCAATGATTCCAAAGATCAGAACCAGGAAAAGAATGTAAGGAACACGTCCTACTTTTCCGCCAAGTGCAGCAAAGCCTTCTGTGTTTGTTACGGAAATACTTCCGCCGCTTCCAAGAACGATTTCTGCAATACCTCTGAAAATAATCTGGGTTGCAAGTGTTACGATCATTGGAGGCAGTTCTTCAAATCTGGTAAGAACAAATGCGTTTACAGCACCGCAAAGGGATCCGACCAGAAGTGTAGCAAGGATTACCACGATGAATGGAGCTCCTGTGTTTGCCACAATACAAGCCATTGTTGCGGAGAGACACACGATAGATCCAACGGAAATATCAATCTCACCAAGTACCAGAATGTATGCCATCGGCAGCATCAAGAAGATTTCTGCCAGATAAACAGGCATCTGGCGGAGCAGACTCTTCAGATTATAGAACTCGGAAAAGTTTGCACAGAAAATATTTACTGCAATAAACAGGAGTACCAGAATGCCTTCCCAGCTGAAGATCATCTGTTTCACAGGGCTTTTCGGCACGTTGTTAATACTTCTTCCAGATTTTCCAGCCATGATTACATCTCCCTTCCCTTTAATGCATTTTTGTCAGCTGTACGCTGTAAAACAATGTTTACAACAACGACTACAAGAATGATAACACCCTTGATGGTATTCAGCCACAGCTGATCGAAGAATGGGATCAGCGGAAGTGCTTTTGCGATGGTTGCAAGGATCAGGGATCCAAGAAGAGCACCAAGTACTGTACCACGTCCACCACTCATGCTTACACCACCGATAACGCAGGCTGCGATAACATCCATCTCACCACCGTACTGCATATCAGGCATTGCAGAAGCGTAAATAGAAACCTGAAGGGCTCCGCCAAGACCGGCAAGAAGACCCATGATAGTGTAAACAAGAAGCTTAATATTCTTTACATTAATACCGGAAACTTCAGCAGCACTCGGGTTACTTCCTACTGCATAGATTCTTCTTCCGATGGTAGTCCATTTCATGAATACGAAGAAGATCACATAGCAAAGGATGATCACCCAGATTACAAGGCTCATTCCCAGGAATTTTGTTGTTGCAAAATTTTTAAATTCACCAAGGGCTGCTGCACTTGCCCACTCACCATTGTGGGAAACCAGATATCCCATTGCACGGTAGATGTACATGAAGCCCATTGTTGCAATGATCGGAGGTACATCTGCTCTGGAGATTACAAGACCTACCAGGAAACCACATGCGATTCCGATTGCCAGCGCGATCACAAATGCCAGGAAAGTACTGGAAATGTGTTCATATTTCAGAAGCATACCAATTGACATACCAGTCAGTGCCAGAGTAGACATGATGGAAATATCAATTCCACCTACCAGCATAACACACAGCATACCAAGTGACATTACCATTGTTACAGCATTGTTTTTCAGCATATCCGTCAGAGACTTGAATGTAAGGAATGACGGGCTGATGATTGTGATTACTACGAAAAGCAAAACCAGGATCACTGCAAGCAGTGCTTCACGGGAACCTGTCAGCTTTTTCATGAAAGATTTCTTTTCCATTATTTAGCTGCCCCCTTTCCGGTTGTACCTTTCTCCATTGCCAGCTCAAGGATCATCTCCTGAGTTGCTTCGCCTCTTCCCAGCTCACCAGTCTTACGTCCGTTGCACATTACAACGATTCGGTCAGACATTCCAAGGATTTCAGGCATTTCAGAGGAAATCAGGATAATTGCGTAACCCTTCTTTGCGAGATCACCCATGATCGCATAAATCTCAGCCTTGGCACCAACGTCAACACCTTTCGTCGGCTCATCCATGATAACAACCTTCATCTCCTGGCTAAGAGCCTTGGCAACTACAACCTTCTGCTGGTTACCACCGGACAGAGAGCTTGCAGGCTGGAAAATATCAACAGCCTTTGTATCAACCTCTTCCAGAAGTCTCTTGGAAAGATCTCTTTCTGTCTTCTCGTCATTGAAGCCGTTCTTCGCATATTTGCTGATAGTCGGAAGTGTTACGTTTCTTCCAAGTCCCCAGCTCATGATCAGACCTTCCTTCTGACGATCCTCCGGAAGAAGGATAATTCCTTCTTTCATTGCGTCAGATGGCTGTTTGATATGTACTTCTTTTCCCTCCAGATAAACCTTACCTTCATCTGGATTTGTGATTCCACAGACGCTCTCTACAACTTCTGTACGTCCTGCACCAACCAGACCTGTAAGACCTACGATCTCGCCAGCGCGTACATTGAAGGAAACATCTTTGAAATATCCGGTACGGGATAAGTGCTCGATACGAAGCATCTCATCACCAATCTTAACCTCCGGTTTCGGGAACAGATCCTTGATCTCACGGCCAACCATGGCTTTAATCAGGTCTGCATTGGTGATTCCGTCTACATCATAGGTACCAATATACTGAGAGTCACGGAAAACAGTAACTCTGCTTGCCAGGCGGTACATATCCTCAAAACGATGGGAAATGAAGATAATGGAAACGCCTTTTTCTTTCAACTGATCTACGATTCTGTAAAGCTCCTCGGATTCTCTCTTTGTAAGAGAAGCGGTAGGCTCATCCAGGATAACAATCTTTGCATTTGTGGACAATGCCTTTGCGATCTCAACCATCTGCTGCTGCGATACACTCAGATCGCACATCTTACTGGCAGGATCCAGATGGATTTCCATCTCATCCAGAAGCTTTTGCGCCTGCTCCAGCATCTTCTGCTTTTGCAGCCACTTGCCGGAGACGAGCTCCCGACCCAGGAAGATGTTATCCGCTACGGTAAGCGCCGGCACGTAGTTCAGCTCCTGATGGATCATCGAAATACCAAGCGCAGCTGCGTCATTGATCGAACGGATCTCGACCAGACGGCCATCCATATAGATCTCACCGCTGTCTTTCTGGTAAGAGCCGTTGATGATGTTCATCAGCGTCGATTTTCCTGCGCCGTTTTCGCCCATCAGTGCGTGGACCTCACCGGCGTAAACCTGCAGCTGCATTTCATTGAGCGCTTTCACGCCCGGGAACGTCTTGGAAATTCCCTTCAGTTCCAAAACAATCTGACTCATAGGCAGCACCTTTCTGCGTTGCTATTTTGAAGCCTCATTCGGCAAGTCTGATCTGCCGGTCTTTCGGAATATGTGCGACGATGCAGTCGTTGGCGTATGTACGCTCCGGCAGCAGGACCATGACGTTGACGCAGTCCTGCGTGCAGGGGAAGGCAGCAAAGTGCCAGGTGCCGGGACGCATGTAGACGGCTGTACCCTGCGGAACGCGGAAGAGCTCAAACTTCTCATAGGGAGGATCGTCGATGTCCGAACGCGGGCCGACATGGATGTAAACGTCGCCGTCCAGCGGGAGGATCACTTCGCCGCAGCAGCGGTGAATCTCCGTGGTATCGACCACGACCGGACGCTTGAGCACGCGGGAGGTGGAGATGCCGACAGGGGAGGCGCTTGCGGTATAATAGACGAGCTGATCACAGAAAAATTCATGGATCGCCGGACCGACGGACACCTTATCCGGGTTGATCAGTCGGGAGAAGGAGCCGTACTGATCAAAGTTTTCCAGGGACAATTCTTTTGCGGGAATAGATCTCATTGTTGTTTCCTCCGTTTTTAACTTTATCGGTTGAGCTGAGTATATAACGACACTTTTTATTTGTCAATCCCAAAAAACGAGCATGTTTTTTATGTATAATGCACAATTATTTCTTTTTATGCTGTTTAGAATTGCATATGACTCTGCCGTATGCTATAATCCGCTATAAATTTTACTATATCGGTATAGTAAAAAACAGACAAAACATAAAACCCGGACGGGAAACTGAGGCAGACCGTCCAGATCAGAAACACAGAAAGGATGATTGAGAAATGACGCAGGAACGCGTAAAAGAGCTGGCTCTGCTCGCCCAGGACATCCGGATCACGGGGCTGAAGATGGTGCAGGGGAGCCGGTCGGGGCATCTCGGCGGGGCGTTTTCCATGGCAGAGCTGATGGCGGTGCTCTATTTTGATAAAATGAATGTCCGGTCAGAGCAGCCGGACTGGGCGGAACGGGACCGCTTTGTGCTCTCAAAAGGTCACTGCACGGTCGCGCTTTACCCGACTTTGGCGATGCGCGGCTTCTTTCCGGCCGAACGGCTGCAGGAATTCCGCAAGATCGACGGCCATCTGTCTGGTCATGCGGAGATGCGCTATGTGCCCGGCGTCGATATGTCGACCGGCTCGCTCGGCCAGGGCTTCTCAGCCGCTGTCGGCATGGCGCTCG
>ERZ779737.3019-NODE-3019-length-10192-cov-1.985301_pt1 | contig 10192 bp, 8 predicted proteins | sample MGYA00511889_ERZ779737 | MGnify/ENA primary metagenome ERZ779737 (study PRJEB29588, sample SAMEA2163575) | human gut metagenome | biome: human gut; feature: human-associated habitat; material: faeces | place: Denmark | collected 2008/2010 ...
ACCTCGCAAATATTTGCGCCTGCTTCTTTTATGTATTCAAAAGTGTCTTCCGTCGGCAACTTCGCAAAGTACGTCGCCGTGCTGATTCCTATTTCCATAAAGCATATTATATTATAAATATAAAATTATTACAATTAAAAACGTGTCGATACGCCCGAAATTTTCTCAAATGTCGAAGTTTTGCAAATTCTTCTGCCAATATTTTATAAAATTTTCGGCTTATTTTTTTGAAAAGGGTATTGAATTGCGCCCTATTTAATGCTATAATTTAATCAGTCCAAGATAAGGAGGCATTGATTTATGCGTATTGAAATTATAGGACGAAACTACAACGTACCCGACAGATTGAAATCGGTCATTGAAAGAAAGTTTGAAAAACTCAATAAGTATTTCGATAAGAAAGAAACCGAATCCAAATTGTCCAGTTACATCGAAAAGGACGGCGCGGTCGCAAAATTTGTCTGCACTCAGGAGAAAAATCGCGAACGCTACACCCTTGAAGCAACAATCTATTTCGGCGACAGAATGATCCGCGCGGAAGAAACTTCCGAAAATATCTACGACAACGTGGACGTCGTCATTCCAATGCTTGAAAGACAAATGCGAAAAGTCCGCACGAAGATCGAAAAAAGCTATAAGTCGCACGACAACGGCGCGATTCCAGACGATTTTGCCGACGTTCCCGACCTTCCCGAACTTAAACCCGTCCGCACGAAAGAGTTTGAGCTGAAACCGCTGACCGTCGACGCCGCTATCGATCAGCTTACCCTTCTCGACCACGACTTTTTCCTGTATCTCAACCCCGAAACGGGCAAGGTAAACGTGGTTTACAAACGTCATAAAGGCGACGTGGGCGTTATCGAGTGCATTTATTAAGAAAGCGGCTTATGCCGCGGCGATAAATTGACAAAAATGCAAATCCACCGGGTTTTCCCCGGTGGATTTCCTTTGTTTTTCCTTTTATTCTTCCGAAAAATCAAGCTGTCCGTCGACAAGAGTAATTTTGACCTTTCCGTTGTCCGAAATGTTTCCTTTCAGGATTTCTTCGGAAAGTTTGTCCTCGACCTGACGCTGAATTGTTCTTCTCATCGGTCTTGCGCCGTATTCCTTGTCGTATCCTTTGTCCACAAGGTGTGCTTTCGCCTCGTCCGAAATTTCAAGGGTAATGCCGTGGTCTTCCAAACGTTTTTCAAGGTTTTTCAGCATAATGTCGGCAATCTTTTCGACGTCGGGCTTTTCAAGCGGAGTGAACACCACGATTTCGTCGATACGGTTTATAAATTCGGGCTTCATCACTTGCTTCAAGGCGTTGATTTGTCTGTCGCGCACGTCGTCGTAGTCGTCTTCGCTGCCGAAACCGAGTTTTTGCGTTCTGTTGAGTTCGCTTGCGCCGACGTTGCTTGTCATGATTATTATCGTGTTTTTGAAACTTACCGTTCTACCGTGGCTGTCGGTGAGTCTGCCGTCTTCAAGTATCTGCAAAAGCATATTGAAAACGTCGGGGTGCGCCTTTTCGATTTCGTCAAAGAGTACGACCGAATATGGTTTGCGCCTTACTTTTTCGGTGAGTTGTCCGCCCTCGTCAAATCCGACGAACCCGGGCGCGCTGCCGATGAGTTTCGACACGTTCGACTTGTCCATATATTCGCTCATATCCACGCGTATCATAAGGTTTTCGTCGCCGAACATCGCTTCCGCAAGCGCCTTTGAAAGTTCGGTTTTTCCGACGCCCGTAGGACCTAAGAATATGAAACTTCCGATTGGACGTTTCGGATCGGCAATGCCTGCCCTTGCGCGCTTTATCGCCCTTGCGACCGCAGACACCGCCTCGCTTTGACCGATGACGCGCTTATGCAACGTATCTTCGAGGTTTAAAAGGCGTTTGCTTTCCGCCTCGGTGAGTTTCGACACGGGGATACCTGTCCAGTCCGCAACGATTTCGGCAATATCTTCTTCGCCGATGGAAAGTTTCGCGTTGGCTTTTTCTTTGTCGTAGTTTTCGCGACCTTCGTCGACGATTTTTTTGAGTTTGTCCCTTTCGACTTTCAGTTTTTCGGCTTTTTCAAACTGCTCGTTATGAGACGCTTCTTTTATGTCGTAATTAAGGCTTGCAAGTTTTTCTTCTGCTTTTTTGATGTCGTCGGGGAGAGAGAACGCAAAAATTCTTTTTCTGCTTGCCGCCTCGTCCACAAGATCGATTGCTTTGTCGGGCAGGAACCTGTCGGTAATGTATCTGTCCGAAAGATTTGCCGCCGCTTCGATTGCCTCGTCGGTGATTTCGACCTTATGGTGCGCCTCGTACTTGTCGCGAAGACCTTTCAGAATAAGAATCGTGTCGTCAACCGACGGCTGATCCACGACAATGGGCTGAAAACGCCTTTCGAGTGCGGCGTCCTTTTCGATATATTTACGGTATTCGTCGATAGTCGTCGCGCCGATCGTCTGGATTTCGCCCCTTGCGAGCATGGGCTTTAAAATATTTGCGGCATCAACCGCCCCTTCCGCCCCGCCGGCGTTTACGATTGTGTGGATTTCGTCGATGAACAGTATCACGTCGCCCGCCTTTTTCACTGTGTCGAGCGCCGCCTTGAATCTTTCCTCAAATTCGCCGCGGTATTTAGTGCCGGCAACAATGCTTGCCATATCGAGGGAGAATACTTTTTTCCCTTTCAAGGCGTCGGGCACCTGATCGTTGACGATTTGCAGCGCAAGCCCTTCGGACACCGCCGATTTTCCGACGCCAGGCTCGCCGATAAGTACGGGATTGTTTTTCGTCCTTCTGCAAAGAATCTGGATTATCCTTTCGATTTCCTTATCCCTGCCGATGACGGGATCGAGTTTGTTTTCTTTCGCTTTTTGCGTAAGGTCGATTCCGAAGCCTTCCAGTTCTTTCAGCGCGCCGCCCTGCGATTTCTGGTCGGTACTTTTGAAGCGGGAGGATTTATCGTCCTCGACGCCGAAACCTCTGATGCGCTTATTGACGTTATCCAGTGCGTCCTTCAATTTTTCGTCGCCGGAATCAGCGGCGTTTCTTTCCATTTTTGAAAAGTTTCTGTTTTTCTCCTCGTCCAGCACGTTTGCGACGTCGTTTTGAAGGGCGCCGAAGTTATCCGCGGAGTTCGTGAGAATCGTAAAAGCGATACTGTCGGATTCACAAATGATTGCGGCAAGCAAATGTTCGCTACCGACGACGTCTTCTCCGCATTCGGCGGCAAAAACCTGCGCGTTCGACAAAATGCGCTTTGTTCTGACCGAATAATACGGCTCGGTTTTCAAACTCACCGCATGGAAGCAATTCTGAATTTTTGAAAGAGTAACGCCGTGCAATTTCAATAAATTGTTTGCAATCGAACCGTCGATAACGACGATACCCGCAAGCAAGTGTTCGCTGCCGATTTCGCCGCCCGTCTGCGTTGCGACGTTGTACGCTTCCTGTTTGATTTTTTGTACGTTTTTACTGTCCTGTATCATAGTTGCCTCCGATTATTTCAAGTTTTCAAGGGTGTGTCTTACAAGCGCGGCGCGCACCAGATCGCGCTGATCCGCATTAAGACTGTATGACTTTGCAATCTTTACAAGATTTGCAGGTTGTGCGTCAATAATAAGTTTATCAAGCGTTTTGACGTCGTTAAACTCGATTACGTCCATTGCCATACCAAGTTTCAAATATGCGACAAGTTCCATAAACTCGCCTGACGACAACATTCTTGCGTTTTTCAGAATGCCATACGCCCTGTACGCTTTGTCGGTGAGCTCGTCTTTTCTGGACGACAAAAGCTGGCGTCTTAAACCTTGCTCGGACGCGCACATTTCACTGACGACGCCCGACACGTTTTCGATTATCTGGCTTTCGGTAAGACCTATGGGGCGCGCGTTTGAAAGCTGATACATGCACCCGACGGGGTTGCTTCTTTCACCGTACACGCCGCGGAAAGTGAGTCCGTTTTCCTTTGCAATAAGCAGGAAATTTTCAATCATATTCGTGAAAGTCATCGCCGGCAAAAACACCATAACCGACGCTCTCATTCCCGTGCCGACGTTCGTAAGACACGCCGTAAGATAGCCGAATTCGCTGTCGTACGCAACGTCCATAACCTTGCTTAAATTGTCGTCGTAGCGGTCGATTGCGTTGTAACATTCCTGCAAACGGAACCCGTTTTTGATGCACTGCGCGCGAATATGGTCTTCTTCGTTGATCATAACCGCAATGCTGTCGTCGTCCGAAATAAGCAGCGCGCCCAGATCCTTTTTCGCAAGGTCGGGGCTTATCAGATGCCTTTCGACAAGGGCTTGTCTGTCAACGTCGCGAAGGTCGGACATAAACACAAGCTGATGCTCGAAATCGGCGGCTTTGTCGGCGCACTTCACAAGATCCGTGACCGCTTCCACGGTGATTCCCTTTTGCGGGAAAGGAATTTTCGCGGCGTTTCTTGCAAGGCGTACCCTTGACGACACCACAACGTTTTTCGTATTATCGTTTGTCATCGTCGGCACCTCTTAAAAAGTCAAGTATTTCTTCCGCGTCTTCAAAGCGACCTTCGTCTTTCGCAAGATGGTATTGCTCGCGCATGTTTTCGACGTCGGACAGCCCCACCGTCTTGTTGCGGCGCGGCGTTTTTTTGCGTTTTCCGATATGTTTTCTTGTCCTGTGCAAGTCGTAAATGTTGTTAAGGACTTCGCTGCGGAACACGTTGTAACACTCGCTGCAACCGAGATATTGACTGTTTTCCACCTCGGAAAGTCGGGTATGACATATCGGGCACTCCCGCTCCTGCTGCATAAAAGCCTGATACACGGGCGCGTTCGCCGCGTTGCGTTTTCGGAAACATTCGTCGCAAAGCGCGACTTCATAAACGTTTCCGTTAAGTTCGATTGTGGAAAGTGTCGTTGCCGGGCGCATTTGACAATCGTCGCAAATCCGGCCGCCTGAATTTCGCATAATTACCTCTTTAATATTTGTATAATGGTTTCTTTCAATATGTTGCTTCTTATGACGTCGGCGACGTGCTGCGGTGCGGTGAGCGCTTTGTCGCAGGTTGCCGCCGAAAGCAAATTGCCCTCGTCCTTGGAAATCACGCCGTCGTCGACAAGATGACAAATGATTTGTTTGGAACGGGTGTAACTTGTCGGATTTTCAAGCGACGGCAAAATGCTTTCAAGATATCCGTCTGCTTTGGCGTCAAACTTTTCAATGCGGATAAAGCCGCCCCCGCCGCGTTGACCGACGACGTTGAAGCCGCGTTCCGTCGTGAAACGGGTTTTTAATACATAGTTTATCTGACTCGGAGCGCACTGAAAATAGGACGCAAGTTCGTTGCGGCTGATTTCCGCACACTTGTCGTCCCCCATAACCTCGATTATGAAGTTTTCGATGACGTCGCTGATTTTCATAATTGCCTTTTGAAAATTTGACTTTCTTTGACCTTAATTTAATTATACGAAACTTTCATATCGTTGTCAAGGCTTTATATATGGTTTTCAGCGCGGTTTTCACAATAATTTTTGGTTTATTTTACAAAAAAATATGCGAATTTTTCGCATATTCTCTTACGTTTTGATTTTTTTTGTTCTATTTCAGTACGGACAAAATATATTCCGCAAAATTCTTCGCAACGTTTATCCCCGTTACCTTTTCAAACGTGAAAAAGTATGCGTTGGAGTTGACTTCGCAAACGGTAACACCGCCGTCTTTGTACAAAAAGTCGATGCCGCAGTAGTCAAGGTTCAGGATTTTTGCGATTTTTTCGGAAAGATTCTTTATTTCGTCCGACGCGTCCGCTTTTCTTCCTTTGCCGCCTGCGCCGACGTTACTTCTGAAATCGACGTCCGAAAACCTTTCCATCGCGCCGACGTACTTTTGCCCGACGACGATAACTCTTAAATCTTTGCCTTTGCTTTCTTTTATGAATTCCTGCAACAAATGCGGCTTTGTTTTCACTGTTTCAAGCGTAATGAGCAGTTCTTTCCTATTTTTCACAAGATAAACGCGCTTTCCGAGCGAGCCGTACGATTCCTTCACGATAAGCGGATACGCAAGTTCCTTTTCGATTTTTTCAACGGTTTTTTCCTTGATTTTTTCGTTTTGGTTGTAGCACAAAATCCCGGGGAGTGTCTTCGGCATAGGCACGCCGCTGTCCGACAGCGCGATATAAGTTGACATTTTGTCGTCGCAGGTCTGTATTGCGCGCGCGTTGTTGAACACTTTCGCGCCCGACTTTTCAAGCATTGTCAAGACGTATTTGTCTTTGTCGAGATACACGAAAAAGTCGGCGGAAAAGTCAATACTTATCTTTCCGTCCGAAATTATCGCGGGATATTCGTCAAGGCGCACAACAGACACATCGACGCCGAGTTTTTCAAACTCTTCAAAAAGCCTTTCCGCCTCGTACAGATATTCCCGCGAGTCAAGATACGCGTTTATTAAAATCTTCCCTTTCATTTCAAAAACAGTTTAACCTCTATGTGGTTATTATAGCATTTTAGGCGGCGTTATTCAACGAAATAGGTCAACTAAAATATAATCGAGCCCGCCGAAATCGAAATAATCGCGATAAGGTTTCAACACATTTTTTAGCGCAATCGCAAAAGTCTGCCCGTCTTCAAGGTATCCGAAAACTTTTTCCCGCACTTCGTCAACCGTGTATAGCGATTCAAAAACGCCTATATCGTTCATTCGGTATTGATGATGATACGCATATTTTACGACTAGTCTGAAATCTCTTTTTGCCTTTTTATATAACGTAACGAAATTTGCAATTTCTCTCTGTTCACACTGATAATCTTTGCCCAAGGTATATTCCCCCGGGATAATATAATCGACGAACTTCGTCAAATAATTCTCATTTCCGATATCACTTTTCTCCCGCTTGTTTTCCTTGAAGAATTTCAATGAAATTTTGTTCAATTCTTTATAGTTTTTAAGCCATTTGAAAAAGCGTTCTTTCAAAAATTCGTCATCGAAAACCGCTTTGAGATATTGCACCGTAAATTTCTTTCTTAACCCGAAATACTCGTATTGATTGTCGTAAACGTGTTTCATATAAACGTATCTCCTTTTACGTTTTACAATATATTTATATGACATCGTATGTACCGTCCATGGGACAATAAAAAGAGCACCTTTTCGGTGCTCCTTGAAACGCAGTTTTTATTCTGCGGTGGTTTCCGTATCGTTGTCTGTCTTATTTTCATCGACTGCGGGACTTTCCGCGTTTTCGGTTTCGACGCTTTCGGAAACGAAATTATCGACGCTACCTTCCGTAATTTCAGCAGCGACGGCGTCCCCAACGACTTCTGCCTTGCCGCACTTCTTTTTAATTTTTCCGACAATCTTTTTGAAATCCTCCGAGAACAAAAATCCGACAAACATTATAATCGAGAATACGATTAAATACGACCAGATTTGTCCGTTTGCCTTGTATCCGTCGTATGCACAGAAGCACATAAAACAGCAGCACGCAACGCCCAGTGTCGGCAAAATAAACCTTTTCACGACGTTAAGGTCTTTCCCTTTCACCATCATTGCGATGAAAATGGGGATATAGAACGCATACAGCGTTATGATGGACACTTCGTCGGATTCCCAGCACCAGAAAGCGGGGATTTTACCGGTCGGATTCATAAAGAAGAATTCCCACTGCACAAGCCATACGAAGCACAAAAGAAGCCCCAGAATCGACGACGATTGCGGCATATTCGTTTCTTTGCTCAATTCGCCGAACATAACGGGTTTCGGACCGACGTTACGCGCGGAAATCGAATAAAATCCGCGGCAGCAACCAAGCATAAGACCGTTCATCGTTCCAAGGCACGAAATGATGACAAACACCATGATAATCGTGCCGAAAGCGGGACTCTTGAACAACGCCGAGAATGCGTTTTGAGGAAGCGATCCGCTTACCTGCCCCGCGTTGACTTTCAGCATATCTTCGGTCGACAGCGCGCCCGTAAGTCCAAGGAAATACAAAAGATAAACCGCTATGATGATTATCGCGCCCACGATAAGCGCAATCGGCAGGTTCCTTTTTGCGTTTTTCAATTCGCCGTTTATGGAAGTTGCGACAATCCAGCCCTCGTATGCGAACGCAAACGCCGCTATGCCCGCAAAAAATCCGCCGTCGTTGACAAGACCTTCCGTCACGATGTTCGCCTTGAATGCGTCGATGGTTTTGCCGTTGACAAGCCCCACGATTAGCCCGACTACGCCCATAAGTACAAGCGGAATAAGTTTAATGAACGTTGCCGATACCTGAAATCTGCCCGCAAGCTTCGGCGAAAGCGAGTTCACCGCAAACCCGGCAACAAGAAATGCCCCCGCCAGCGCAAGTTGTGCGCCCGTGCTTGACGGAATGTTGAAAAGCGAGCAAGTGTACGACGCCGAAATCCAGCCGAGTACGCTTGTAAGCGTCGGATAATAAATCGTCGACATAAACCAGCCGACGTAGAGAGGAACCAGCCTATATAATAGGCATACCTGCTGCTGACGCAGGCCTCGGCATAGTCCACAATGCCGTTGACCTTTTCGTGCTTTTGCGCGAGCGTCGCAAATACGAGTGAACAGATTATCATTATCCCGCCGACAATTGCAACGACTGCCAGAGTTTTTCCGATATTTCCGTTTGTGAAAGATAAAACTTTCCCTGCCTTAAAGAACACGCCCGAACCGATAACAATGCCGACGACCATACAAATCGCGGTAAGCAGTCCGTACTTTTTGGTTAATTTTTCCAAAATCCTATCAATTCCTTTATTAAAAAATTACGTTTAGTTTATCAAACTAAACTGCAAAAGTCAACATAATTATACAAAAAAATTTATAATTCCCGCAAAAAATTTATCAAAGCGCCGCATTATTGCACTAAATCAAACAAACCGCCCCTTTTATTTGATTTTTCAGTGGTTTGATTACGACAAAAATATTAATTCATTATGTGAAAAAGGTCTTTTACAAACAAAAAACCACCGCAAAAGCAGTGGTTTAATAATATTTGTATCAACGGATTTCGACGCGCTGTTTTTCGATTTTGTTTTGCCAGCAATTTATTGTGCGTTCGTCGTACTTTTTCGGAGCGTGTTTCATAAGTCTTGCGGTTTTGCCGCCCTTGATCAGACCGTGTATTATTTGAAAAAAGTATTTCGGCTGTTTCATTCCCCTGACGAACTTCATCAAAAGAGCCTTGAAATTCATATTACGTCCCGCACCCGCAAGGTCGGACGACTGAATAACCGCATTGTCGAAAAGGAAATCGACGCCGTCGGAAGGCATTTTGAGCAACGAATTTTTAAGTCCTTCGTTTCTCGCAACGTCGCCGCCGTAAAGTTTAAGGTATTCCTTATTGTATTCCCAAAGCGCGTTTGCCGAAAAATCGCCGTTTGAGTTTATTACATTTTTTGCAAGCAACAGCCCTGCTTTCACCGAAAGTTCGATTCCCATTCCGTTCATCGGCGTTGTCATAAACGCACTGTCTCCGACTGCGGCGTATCCGTTTGCGACCATTTTTGAAAGCGAACGTCTGACGGGAATTACGCCACGCACTCCGCCCGACACGATATTTTCACCAAGCCAGTCGTGATTTTTTCTGAAAAGGCGGGTTTGTTCATTGATTTTTTCGTCGGTCAGCGGGTCGATGCGCCCGATAAGCACGTCGACGTAGTCGTCGCCCGTCATAAACCAGGATAAACCTTGCTCTCTTTCGTGATAAAGATAAACTTCAAAAGGATATTCGGGATTAACGTCTTTCGCTTTGTCGAAATAAGCGCGATACCCGTAAAACACGTCGCCGCGTTTCGGCATTTTTTCAATCGAAAACGAGTCGGGCAGGTTTTTGCGTACGGGAGAAAACACGCCCGCCGCGTCGATGACAAAATCGGCAGAAACCTCGCCGTTCGCAGTGCAAATTCCGACGACAGCGTTGCCCTTAATTATCGGCGAAATGATTTCGTTTTCAAACGCAAATTTCACGCCGCTGCTTTCGGCGTAATCGATAATTATATTTATAAGCGGTTTTCGCCACATGACTTTTTGGCGTTTGTCGGGTGCAAAGTCGATTTTGACTTCGGTGCGCTTCGACGGGCTCACGAACACGGTGTTTCCGCGATATTTCCACGCGCCGTCGGGCATCTCGTCCTTTTCGACGGCGTCCAGAACTGTCCGGAAATCAAAGCGGTCTTCCCAGTCGTGACCGATGTTTTC
>ERZ779737.3021-NODE-3021-length-10178-cov-6.528499_pt1 | contig 10178 bp, 8 predicted proteins | sample MGYA00511889_ERZ779737 | MGnify/ENA primary metagenome ERZ779737 (study PRJEB29588, sample SAMEA2163575) | human gut metagenome | biome: human gut; feature: human-associated habitat; material: faeces | place: Denmark | collected 2008/2010 ...
CCGGGGACACAAGGATTTTCAGTCCTTTGCTCTACCAACTGAGCTATGACACCATTGCTTATCTTTCGATTGCGGGTGCAAAGGTAAGTCTTTTTTTTGATACTGCAAATTTTTAGCGGGAAAAAAGTGTAAAAAGATGTTCTTTGGAGAGGATACAGCACTTCTGGAGCAGTTTTATAAAAAAGGGCCGCTCGTGGGCGGCCCTTCTTATGATAGTTTTCATCTGCTTATCAGTCGATGTTCGGGTTGATGCTGTGCCATTGGTCGATAGTAGGCAGAACACCCATTGCGATTACTTCGTCACGCAGAGCGCACAAGTGTTCGTAGCTCTTGTCCAAAGCAGCTTGTTCTTCGGCAGTTCCGCTCAAAGCAGCGCAGTGGCAGCCTTCAGTGTCGATAGAAGTTTCCCAAGCCATCATGATGTGGTCATACTTATCGTTTGATACGTATGTACCTGCAGGCCAACGGAATGCTTTACCACCCATAGCAGCACCGATCATTTCGATAGAAACGTATGCCGGGCTTTGGAATGAAGAACGTCCGCGGAGGTTGATGATGTTGGCACCACCTTTTGTTACCTTCTGCTGGATTTCAGCCCATTGTTCTTTAGTCAGAGCGTCAGTACCGATGATGTCGGTCAAAGCCTTACCGTTTACTTTAGCTGTAGAAGCGAATACGGCCATCTGTTCGCCGTGGCCACCGTATGTACGGCAGTTTTCAACAGCGTCCATAGAGATGCCGAAGTGTTTAGCCAATTCGCTGCGCAGACGAGTAGAGTCGAGAGCGGCAAGTGTAGTTACCTGACCCGGTTTCAAACCAGAGTACAACAGAGTGATCAGACCGGTGATGTCGGCCGGGTTGAAGATAACAACGATATGTTTTACGTCGGGGCAGTATGTCTTAACATTCTTACCGAATTCTTCAGCGATAGCAGCATTGCCTTTCAGCAGGTCTTCACGAGTCATACCAGCCTTACGGGCAGCACCACCAGAGTTTACGATATATTTAGCACCAGTCAAAGCTTCCTTGATATCGGAAGTGAAAGTGATGTTTACACCTTCGAAACCGCAGTGGAACAGTTCCTCAGCAACACCTTCCAGACCAGGAGCGTACGGGTCGTACAAGCAGATGTTGTTAGTCAAGCCCATCATGATGGCAGTTTGAGCCATGTTCGAACCAATCATACCGGCTGCGCCGACGATGGTCAGTTTCTCGTTAGTTAGAAATTCCATAATCTTTATTATTTAAAAGTGAATATAAAGGTCTCTTTTTATATTTCTCGCCACAAAGATAATAAAATTAGCATAGACTTGTTCATAGAAGAAAGTTATCTTTTAGATTGAAAAGTTATAATTATATTCAGTTTACATTCGCCGGCAGGTTTTAGGTGGGGAGTATGGGGTGTTATTTTGTCTGTTCGGCCTAAAAATGAGCTTCCCGATTTTGTTCTGCCTGCTGTTTCCATTATCTTTGCCCGAAAAGTAGAAGATTATGAGCATCGAATTAGGAAAATTCAACAGACTGAAGGTCGTGAAGCAGGTGGATTTCGGTATGTATCTCGACGATGATATAGAGGGTGAGATTCTTCTGCCCAAACGCTACGTGCCGCAAGATTGCAAGGTAGGCGACGAACTGGATGTCTTTATCTATCTGGACAACGAAGAACGTCTGGTGGCCACTACGCAGCAACCGCTGGTGCAGGTAGGTCAGTTTGCTTGTCTGGAGGTAGCCTGGGTCAACCAGTATGGAGCTTTTCTGAACTGGGGCTTGATGAAGGACCTGTTTGTGCCTTTCAGCGAGCAGAAGATGAAAATGCAGGTGGGCAAGCGTTATGTCGTTCACGTTCATCTGGACGAAGAAAGTTTCCGGATTGTGGCTTCGGCTAAGGTAGACCGTTATTTGTCGAAGGAAAAAGCCGACTATGTGCCGGGACAGGAAGTGGAAGTGTTGATCTGGCAGAAGACCGACCTGGGTTTCAAGGCCATTATCGAGAACCGTTTCGGAGGATTGCTCTACGACAGCGAGATATTTCAGCCGCTGCATACCGGTATGCGCCTGAAGGCATACGTGAAGCAGGTGCGCGACGACGGCAAGATAGACCTGATGCTTCAGAAGCCCGGCGCAGGCAAGGTGGACGACTTTGCAAAGACGTTGCTCGAACATATCCGCAGCAACGGCGGACGCACGCCGCTGAACGACAAGACGCCGGCCGAAGAGATATATGCGATGTTCGGCGTCAGCAAGAAAACGTTCAAGAAAGCAGTGGGCGACTTGTACAAGAAACGCCTGGTGGTGCTGCAGGACGACGGCATTGTGCTGGCAAAAGAATAGGGATTTCCCTACCAGGGAATAGAGTATGTGACGAGGGAGGGGAATTTTCTCTCCCTATTTTTGTGCCATGAGCAAGGCACCGGAGCGGAAATGACCGGCGTTTGACAGGCTTCGCACCAGAGAGTAGAGAGAACGGAGCCGGAATCCTTGCCGATAGTAACATGAAGAAATCAATACTTTAAAAAAGGAGGGAACCATGAAACGATTTATCATCCTGTTTTGTACCGTTCTGGCAAGTACTGTTTTGTGTAGTGCTGCGATGAGCAGCAGCCGTGTGCGTCTTGAAGCCCGTTTCCTGACGGACAAAATGGCTTACGAACTGAAGCTGAGCAAAGCGCAGTATAACGATGTGTACGAAATCAACTACGACTTTATCGCGAACATCGGTTCGTTGATGGACAATGTGCTTCGTGGCGAAGAGTGGGCATTGAACCGCTATTACGATTGTCTGGACATCCGCAACGACGACTTGCACTGGGTGCTCAACCGTAGCCAGTACGGCCACTTCATTCAGGCAGCCCATTTCTTCCGTCCTGTTTATGTATCGGGCGGACGTTGGAATTTCCGCATTTATCTGACTTACACCAACCATAAGCATTTCTATTATCCGTGTCCTCCACACTATAAGACGTATTGCGGTGCACATGCTCGCCCTCGTCACAACCATGTGAGTTATTATAAAGGACGTTACCATCATGCGTTTTACGCGGGCAATTTTCGCATCCGCGATGGTAAGCACTATCATTCCAGCCGCCGTTCGGACTTTGGAAGCATCCGCTTGCGTCCCGGTTCGTCAAAAGCTCCCGACTGGAAAGCACCGAGTCGTCCGAAACCCAAACCCGAAAAGGCTCCGGTGAAAGTCATTCGCCCTAAAAAAGACAAGGATAAGGCCCCGGCTCACCGCCCTTCAAGAGAGCCTTCGAGAAAGGAACAGAACGACCGTGCTTCGTCCAACTCCATACGAAAAAGGGCGTGAAATGTACGATTTTTGCCGGCGATGTTACGTAGAGTGAAGTTTTTGTTACCAGAATGCAAGTGATGAAGAATGCTTTCAGAAAATGTATGAAGCGTTACAAAAACGTGACAATGACTCTGTAACTTGCTGATTATGACGATTGTCAGTTTTTGTCAGTTACTTTTTCTTGTGTGTAATTCCCATTTTATTTAATTTTAGACACTGATACAGAGGGGCTTCGAGCAACGCTTGTGTTGCTCGTGAGCCACACTTGTGTCGCTCGTGAGCCGTGCAAGTGTTTCTCGCGAGCCGTGCAAGTGTGGCTCACAACGGCTACAGGTAGTTCTTGGTGCTGAAGTAGATGTTTGTGTTCGCCATGTGCCACTTGGTGGTTGTAAAGTCCTTCTTTGTATCAGCTGTTAGGGGAAAAGAAAGGTGAAAGGGTGAAGGCTGTAGCCGGAAACAACACTGTCTGAAGACAGATGTTTTTCTCTCCTTTCACGCTTTCACCGGCTTCTAACTGTTGATTATCAGTGGAATGTGGTGAAAGGTGAAGTCTCACACTGGCTTCACAATTCTTTTGATTCACTTTCCATTTCTTCTTCCCCTTCCTCAGCCTGTGTATGGAAACTTGCAAGAGCTGCACCGCGCAGTGTGACATTGGCTATGTCCACTTTTGCGGCCTGTTCCTCGCTGATAAGCCCTTTCTTGGCCAGTCGTTCGGCGATGAGGCGGAAGTAGCCTTCCTGGCTGTCGCGCAGACGCCCGTCGGGAGTGAAAGAACTCTTGTAGTGTTTGGGCTTGGGGATGATGGATGCCAGGAAGATACACTCTTCCAGCGAGAGCTGTGAAGGCCGTTTGTCGAAGTAGAAGTCGGCTGCTTCGTGAATACCATAAATCAGAGGACCCCATTCGGCAATGTTCAGATAGACTTCGTACATGCGTTCTTTGGACGTGAGGTGTTGCCCTTCGATCAGCCAGACTATGAGCGCTTCTTCCAGCTTGCGGGCTATGTTCTTGTTGCGGGTCAGGAAGACGTTCTTGACCAGTTGCATCGAGATGGTGCTGCCTCCCCGTGCAAACTTGCGTACCTTGAGGTCGTGTATAAGGGCTTCGCGTAGTGCGTCGGGCAGGAATCCGTGATGATAGAAGAAGGCACCGTCTTCGCTTTGCATGACGGACATCTGCAACAGGTCCGGTACTTCGGCCAGGGGAGTGAAGTGCTCCCACGAAGGTCCTACAGGGAAAGTGCGGACAGGACGGCCGTCTTCGTAGGCCGTGTATTCAAATTCGTCGCTCATCTTGTTCAGCGGAGTGTGGCCGAATTGGCGGATGCGGAAGTTTCTGCTCTTCAGATCCGATTCAAGGCGGAGGCTGTCCAGTTGGGCAAAGTCTACATCGAGCAGAAAATGATAAGCCAGTTCGCCTTCGGTGCGGATGCCTTCCAGGTTCTCGAACAATCCCTTGGGAAGCGAGCTGAACAGTTCTTCGGCCGGAAACCAGGGCTTGTCGACGGATGCAGTGAAGTGCCACGTTGGCTCCGCTCCCGATTGTTGCGGGTGTTCTATCCGCATGTAGGGGTGAAAGGTGAGTGCATTGAAGCGTACCAGACTGGCACTGTCCAGATCGACGGATTGCGGTGCCACATCGACGTGGAAGCGAAGTTGGCCGTGGTCAAGGTTGATCTTATCGGTGGACAGACGCTTGTGATAGACGTGCAGGCCGCGCACTTCGGCTTCTCCTACAAGGCAAGCAAGGCTGTTGTCGCTTTTCTCTTGTGACAGACGGCACGTGAGGCTGTCAAACTGTACCTCGGCTCCAAAACGTCGGCGGATGTAGGGGACGGTGAGCTGGGGAGCAGTGAGCGTGGCATGCAGGCGGCGGTCCGACGGATTCAGTTCGCCACTGATGTTCCACTGTTGCCTTAGACTGTCTTCCTGAATGAGCATTTGAGACTGGAAGCGTCGGTCGGAAATGTGCAGTCGGGGGATGTGGAAAGCAACAAAGTTGCTGTCGTTTCGTTCGTAGATATGAAGGTTGTTCAGTTCGCCGTTGCCCGGAAGCAGACCGAAAAGGAGGTCGAGCAAAGTGTTGACGCGGCGGGCGTAGTTTCTCTTTGCTTTAGGTACTTCGGGTTGGGAGTCTTTCGAGGAGGGAAGGAACAGAAAATCGTAGTTGGCTTTGCCATCCTGCTTGATGAACCGGAGCGAGAGTCCGTCCATACCGACGTGACGGACATTGATATTGCCTCCAAGCAGTGCCCACAGTCCGATGCGTACGTCGAGTGACTGCAGGGACAACAGTGTATCGCGTCCTGCGGGAACAACGGTCAGTCCTTCGACAGCGATGGTCCGGAGCCCTTTCATGTGCAGCTTTTCATAGCCGATGTCGAGTCCGTAGCGTTGCTCTAAACGGGCCATGTGTTTGCCGGCTACGTGTCGTAACAAGTTTCCGCGGCTCAGGAAGGCCACTGCGGCAACCAACAGAAATAGCAGCAGTATGGAGGCTGCTGCTACTTTTACATGTTTTTTGTTCATATCTTTATGCTTATAGTCTCGTCTAAATCCTTTTCGGGCACAAAGATACGACTATTTTACGTCATTCTATCGGTATGCCTTGATAGAAGTCCAGAATCTTGGTGCGGAACAGATAGTCGTACTTGGCTTGCAGTTCGTCGCTTTGGGCTTTCATCAGGTTTTGTTTGGCTTCGTTATACTCGACGGCTGTTGCCTTACCGTTGATGTACTTCTCGTTCATCAGCTGGAAGGAAGCCTGGCTGGCTTCGGTGGCGGCACAACTGCTGGTGTATTTGCTTTCGGAAGCGGTAGCGTTGTACCAGGCCTGTTGAATCTCCTTGTAGAGGGTCTTCTTGGCATTGTCCAGTTGCAGGGCATAACTCTCGCGTTGCAGGCGGGCTGTGCGTACCCGGTTGCGGGTGCTCAGCCGGTTGAATATGGGTACGCTCAGGCTGAGGCCGATGTACTTGCTGAAGTTGTCACCCATCTGCTGGTTAAACGTACGGTTGATGGTCGAGTAGTAACTGGTGCCCAGGCTTCCGTTCAGGTTGATTTGCGGATAGAAACCGCTCTGTGCGATGCGGATGCTGTGACGGCTGCCTTCCAGACGATACTGGGCTGCCTGTATGGCGGGCTTGTTGACTACGGCATTCTGGTAGATTTCGTCAGGAGGCGTCAGCGGAGTTATTTCCAGCTGGACGGAAGGTTCTTCCAGTGCGAAGCCTTCGGGCGTTTCCAGTTCGATGAGCTGGCTGAGGTCGAGCAGGGCCAGCTGATAGTCGTTGTTGGTCTGCACGGCAGTCATTTCGTCTTGTGCCACACGTGCTTTAGCTTCGGCCACTTCGGCCGGTGAGGCTTTTCCCACTTCGGCCAGGCGGCTGATGCGTTGCAGCTGTTCTTTGCTCAGGGCTACCTGTCCTAAGGCTACCTGATGCAGTTCTTTGTTGAACAATACTTGCAGATAGTACGATGCCACGTTGATGGAGATGTCTTCTTTGGCTTTCTCCAGGTCGGCAGTGGCGGCTTTCAGATTCAGTTTGGCCAGTGCGTACTGGTGCGGAATCTGCAGTCCGGTGAACAGGGGAACGCTGGCACTGAGTGACATGTTGGTACCGTTGCTGCTGGTGTTGACGTATACGGTGGAGTAGTCGCCGGTGCTTTCGTCGGGCACGGCGGTTTGCGTACGTCCCCAGTTCCAGCTTTGGTTGGCGCTACCGTTCACGCTGGGCAGTCGTGCCCATTTGGCTGTATTTACTTCTACTTCGCTTTGGCGGGCGGCGTTTTCGCTTTGCCTGATGTTGATGTTGTGCTCGATGGCGTATTCGATGCAGCGGCGCAACGACCAGGTGTCTTGTGCCTGCAAGCCGGTGGCAGCACAGGCTATGCAGGCTATGATGAGTAATCGTTTCATAAGAATTGTCTCGGATGGTTAGGTTAGTGGTTAATTTTCTTCTTCATCGTTCTTGTTGGCATTGCGTATCAGGTCGTTGGTAGTGATGCCTTTCTTGACGGCTATCTTTATGCCGTCGCTCATACCTACTTCGATGGGCTGACGACGGAACTGCTGCTGTGGTACGCTGTCGGTCAGTACATAGACAAAGGTACTGTCGTCCTTGAATTCGACGCAGCCTTCGGGAATGGCGAGTACCTGGCTGGCACGTTCGAGTACGATTTCACCGTTGGCCGAATAGCCTGAGCGGATAACCACTGTGTCGGGCACAGTAACGGCTGCCTTGATTTCGAACTGATTGGCACCATTGGCTTCGGTCGACTTGGGGGCGATGTACTCCAGTTTGGCTTGGAAGGTGAGGTCCTGCAAGGCACCGATAGTGATTTTCACCGGCATGCCTTCGCTGACACGGCCCACTTCGGTTTCGTCGATATTGCCACGGAAGATGAGGTCGTTCATGTCGGCCACGGTAGCGATGGTGGTTCCGTCATTGAAGGTATTACTCATGATGACGGAGTTACCTACCTTGACGGGTACGTCCAGGATAAGTCCTTCGATAGTAGAGCGTATCAGGGTGCTGGAGAAGGAGGCACTGTTTTGGGTGATTCCCTCTTTTACAATCTGCAGGTTGTCCTTGGCGGCCTGCAGTTCTTCGCGTGCCTGGCGGACGGTGACTTCGCCTTTCTCATATTCTTCGGCACTGATCAGTTTGTCCTTGTAAAGTTTCTCTAAGCGGGCAAAGTCGGTTTCGGCCTGTCGTCCGTTGATTTCGGCCAGGCGGACACGGCTTTCGGCAGCATTCAGTGTGCCCAGTTCGGGGATGACTTTTACCTTGGCTATCACTTCGCCCTTCTTTATCTTCTGTCCGGCTTCTTTGTAGACTTCTTCGATGATGCCCGAAATCTGGGGCTTGATGAGGACCTCGTCCCGTGGTTCTATCTTACCGGTGACGACGGTAGTCTTTTCCAGGTCGGCCACAGCGGGACGGACTGTTTCGTATACGGTGACTTCTGGTTTCGACTTCTGGTAAAGGAATACGAAGGTCCAGATGAAGATGCCGGCAACGATAACCAGCAATGCGCTTTTCAGAATCTTTTTTGCTTTCATATTTGATGCTTGTTGTTAGTTTATATTCTTATGTTGGGTGATCGGTTTTCGAGCGATCATTCGAAAGGGTATCGAACGGTCGTTCGAAAGTCGTTGGTATGTTCGTTCGAACGGCTTTGAAATCCGCATTTCAATGCCGTTGGAATTACTATTCGTCGCGTATTGCCTCTATCGGTTTGATGGCCATGGCACGGTAGGCTGGTGCCAGCCCTGCCAGTACGCCAAGAGCGATGAGCAGGATGCAGGTGCCGACGGCCATGCCGAAGCTGACCTGATAGTGCGTTTCGATGACTCCTTGCGGATTGGCGGCTGCCTCAAGAACCTGCAGTACCAGTACGGCCAGCGAGATGCCAGCCATACCCGCTACGGTAGTCAGTACCATGCTTTCGGAGAGAATCTGTTGCAGGATGTCGCGCGGACGGGCACCGATGGCACGGCGGATGCCTATTTCGGTGGTACGTTCGCGTACGGTCACCATCATAATGTTCGACACGCCGATGGCGCCGGCGAAGAGGGTACCCAGACCTACCATCCAGATCAGGATATGCACGCCCGTCATCAGGGCATCCATCATGGAGAACATGGCTTCGACGTTGAGCATCATCACCGCCTGTTTGTCGTCGGGCGAGATGTAGTGAGCCGCTTTGACGGTCTGTTTCACTTGTTCTTCCACATCGGCCACCTTTACACCCGGCTTCATGGTGAAACAAATCAGTTCTACGGTATTGCCCAGGTTGTACATCTTCCGCATCGTAGTGTAAGGCAGGGTGACGGCTTCGGAAGCCTGCCCCTGGATGTTGACATTGCCCTCGGACGAGCACATGCCTATTACCCGATAGTAGATACTGTCTACCTGTATGTATTTTCCGCAGGGGTCACCTCCTTTGGGGAAGAGACTTTCGTAGACACGTTTGCCAATCACACATACTTTGCGCGCTTCACGGATGTCCACGTCGTTGATGAACCGTCCATAAGCAATCTCCTGATGCTCTATCTGTTCGTAGTCCGGATAGAGACCTTTGACGCTGCAATCGTATTTGTTGCCTTCGTAGATGGCAGTCTTGCCCCATTGGGCCACCGAAGGAGTAGCACTCTCTATCTTGCTCAACTTACCAATTCGTTCGACATCGGCCATTTCCAGGTCCCAGCTTCGTCCTTTGCGGAAGCCTTTGTACGCTTCGCCTGTCGGTTGAGCGAAAATAAAGCCTGAATTGGTGGCAAATCCTTCGAACTGTTTTCGCAATTCCTGTTCCATGCCTTGCCCACCTCCTATGAGAGCCACAAGCATGAAGATACCCCAAAATACGCCGAAAGCTGTCAGCAGGCTTCGCGTCTTGTTACGGGTGATGGTGACGAGGATTTCCTCGCAGGTATCTTTGTCTATTTTCATAATCTTTGATTTTCAATTCTCCATTTTCCATTAAATGAATTCCTTCAAGATAATCCGTTTGAATTTGTTCATCCGCCTCTTCATCCATAGAAATATATAGATTGATATCTTTTTGACGACATAATTCCACCATGAAAAGTTGCGCTGCCTGTTCGCCTTGACCAGCCTTATAAAGACGTTCTTTACCTTCATTAATCAATGAATGATATGTACTCATTATTCTTTTTCTCCAGCAATTTTAGCCTGTTGATCTGCAAGCTGTAATGCAGCCATTAAATCATCTAGACGACCATCCATAATACGATCTAACTGATTGACTGTATATCCAATACGGTGATCTGTTACACGGTTTTGAGGATAGTTGTATGTACGAATTTTTTCTGCACGATCTCCAGTACCAATCTTTGTACGACGTTCTTTTTCGTTCTT
>ERZ779737.3023-NODE-3023-length-10165-cov-2.183680_pt1 | contig 10165 bp, 6 predicted proteins | sample MGYA00511889_ERZ779737 | MGnify/ENA primary metagenome ERZ779737 (study PRJEB29588, sample SAMEA2163575) | human gut metagenome | biome: human gut; feature: human-associated habitat; material: faeces | place: Denmark | collected 2008/2010 ...
CAATCCGGAGCGCCTGGAGGTTGTGATCGAACCCGCCGTAATCGTACATGATCCGGTGCAGCGCACGCTCTCCCGCATGTCCGAACGGAGTGTGCCCGAGATCGTGCGCAAGAGATATCGTTTCGGTGAGATCCTCGTTGAGATTGAGACTTCTGGCGATGGTGCGCGCAATTGCGGCGACTTCAATCGTATGCGTGAGACGCGTCCGGTAGTGGTCGCCACGGCCGCTCAGGAACACCTGCGTCTTGTACTCCAGACGGCGGAACGCATGACTGTGCAGGATCCGGTCGCGGTCGCGCTGAAAATCCGTGCGGAACGGGTGAACCTTTTCCGGATAGCGCCTTCCGCGCGTGCCGAGATTGTGCGTGGCATAGGGCGCCAGCTCGTTTTTCTCAAGATTATGCTGATCTTCCAGTTCCCTTATCATGGCGGCCGCTGATCCCGTTTCCCGGGCCGGCACCGTCCGGCGGCGGCATTGCGCCCGTCAGAACAGTTCCGGCATATGCTCCTTGACAAGCCGGAGCATCTCCTCCTCGCTGATCGTGGTGGTTCTTCCTTTTTTGTATTCCTCGTCGATCCAGTTCTTGATGGTGACGATTCCGGGATTGTCCTTGCGGATGTCGATTCCCTTCGGAATGTTCGACTGGATCCAGTAGGCGACACCGGCCAGACCGGAGGTGTTGGAGATCGCGACCTTGCAGGGACGCTTCAGATACTTCTCCGTATCGAAGATATTGTAGATTTCCTCGTTCTTCGTCAGCCCGTCTGCATGAATCCCGGCCCGCGTGGTGTTGAAATCGGTTCCGACGAACGGATAATTCGCGGGAATGGGATAGTTGATTTCCCGGCGGAAGAACTCCGCCATGTCGGTGATGGCGGTCGTATCGATGCCGTCGTGAATGCCGGTGATTCCCATCCAGTCGAAAACCAGTCCCTCGACAGGCGGATTCCCGGTGCGCTCCCCGAAGCCGAGGAAAGTGCCGTTGACGGCGGAACAGCCGTAAAGCCAGGCGCAGACGCCGTTTGCGAGCACCTTGTGGAAGTCGTTGTGTCCGTGCCATTCAAGGTCCTCGGACTTTGTGTCCGTCTCGTCAAGAATCGCCTGGATGACCGCGGGAATGCCGCGCGGCGGCTCGGCGTTCGGGAACGGAAGACCGTATCCCATTGTGTCGCAGAGGCGGATTTTGACCGTCTTGCCGCTGCCGCTGCAGAGCTCGTTCAGCTCGTTGATCATCGGCAGGACGAATCCGTACAGATCGGCGCGCGTGAGATCCTCCAGATGGCAGCGGGGACGGATTCCGTTTTCCAGCGCGGCGCCGACAATTTCCTTGTAGGAGTCGAGCGTCTGCCTGCGGTTTTTCTTGAGCTTCAGAAAGATATGATAGTCGGAACAGGAGGTGAGAATTCCGGTCTCCTTGAGGCCGAAGGATTTCACCAGTTCGAAATCGGTTTTCGCGGCGCGGATCCACGCCGTGATTTCCGGGAACTCGTAGCCCAGCTCCATGCAGGCTTCGACGGCGGCGCGGTCGTTCGGGCTGTAAAGGAAAAATTCGCTCTGGCGGATCAGGCCGTGTTTTCCGCTGATCCGGTGCATGAACTCGAAAATCCGGACAATCTGCTCCACGGTATAGGGAGGCCGGGACTGCTGTCCGTCGCGGAACGTGGTATCCGTGATCCAGATTTTCTCCGGAAGGCGCATGGGCACGGTTTCGTTGCCAAGTCTGATGCCGGGAATCCGGTCATAGGAAAAAGTATCCCTGAACAGGTTCGGCTCCGATATATTCTGCAATGCTGCTTTCATAGATTTACCTCCCGACTCATGAGCGATTTCAGCGAAACCGGATACTATACTGCGGGAAACCGTTTTTTTCAAGGAGGCGCGCGGAATTCCGGAAACAAAAGCCCTCCCGCGCGAAACAAACCGGCGGACTGCAGGTTCCTTACGGACGCGTATAGCGGACCGGCGGAAGCGGCAGGGAGTAGAAGTCCAGACTCACGCCCAGCAGATCGCGGTGCTTGCGGATATACGCATCCTCCCAGTCGAGATTACAGTGGAGCCACTCCTTTTTCGCCTTGATCGCGGCAATCCATGCATCCAGCAGCATGTCGATCTTCGGATGAACGAAAACGCGCGTATCCGCATGGGAGTGAATCCATTTGCGGAAGGCTTCCACCTCGCGCACGCCAACTTCCCCTTTGCGGTAGTCGTCAAAGAGCTTCTTGAAGCGGCAGAGATAATCCGTCCAGAGCACCAGCTCTCTGCGGAAAGGATCCTCCGGAGCCTTCTCCGCAAGCTCAAGCGCAAGCGAATGCACCGTCTCGTAGGATTCCGGCGTCGTGCGGCTCAGAAGCGAGTAGGGATACGGGATATGGCAATGTCCGGCGCTCCGGATCAGTTTCTTGAGTTTTCCGTAGAAGCGGACCGCAACCGCGGCATCCTTTCCGAACAGTTTCTGAAGCATATTGTTCACGGATTCATGCTCATCCTCGCCGAATGCCGCCCGGGCCATCAGATAGTAGTTGACCCCGTAGGCGGTCCAGTGCGAAATGTGGAACTGCGTCAGAATGCCGTCCACCTTGTGATCGGCGTACCACTGCATCTCATAGAAGAGCTCATGGAACTGAACCATCGGGAGCGAAACATAGAGATTGACTCCCATATAGTATTCGTAAATATTGAAGGTCCCGCCGTTCTTGACCGCCGCCCAGTCGCAGATGTCCTTGGCGTAGCGGGAGTTGATCGGGCACTCGATGTCGTCGATCGTATGGTTGACGCAGCGCCAGTAGGGAGCGAAATGCAGGATCATTCCCTTGTCCAGCGAGAAACCGTCGGAGGGGGTGCAGTAATTCACATAGGCGCAGAAGGCGACATCGATGTCCGGACGCGTCCTGTGCACCTGATCCGCGACATAGCGCACCAGGTCGTGATAAATTCCGTTCGCCTTGCAGACGTGTTCGGAAACGCTGTAAAGATCGCCTTTTCTGCTTTTGTCGCAGAGCGCGGCGCAGCTTTCGCATTCGCACCATCCGAAACCGTCGTTCGGAATCACGGCAACGCTTTTGACTTCAGGATTCTTTTTGCAGTAGGCAAGAATATTCTTGACCATTTCCCTGCGGAGCGCGGGATTCGTGGTACAGAGCTGTTCGCTCAGCAGGAATGCGCCTTTTCCCGCGCCGGGCCGGATGCGTTTTCCATTGATCTCGGCAAAAAATTCGGGATGTGTTTTTGCATATTTTGCACCGGGAATCCAGTAGGAGAAGCTGTGATGGCCGCTTTCAATCGTGATGCCGCGGATCTGCGCCATTTCCTTGAGTTCCGGCGTCAGTCCGTCATAATACCGCATCCAGGTCTGGAGATAGTTCAGCTTGTTTTTCGCCATCCAGTCGAACAGCGCCGGAGTGTCCTCGTCAAACGGGAACTCCTGAACGAAACCGCGGTTCTTCATCAGCGGCGCATGCGCCCTGACCAGAATCCCCTCCGGAAGGGGGAATACAACATTTTCCTCGTTGAAACGGTCGCGCCCCGGTTCAAAGAAGCAGTATCCGAGGTAACGCTCCGCGAAATCATATACGCCGTAAAGAATATCGACGGCGGTCGGACCGGAGATCATGACCGCCCCGTTGGTGCAGCGGATTTCAAAAGACGGAAGTGAAGTATCCAGATTCAATTTGGCATAACCGTTGAACTTCGTCAGTTCGCTGTGGGCAAGCTCAAGCGTTTTCTGTTCGCAGACCGTTCTCATAAAAAGACCTCACTTTCTTCATCCTGTCTGAACCATGCAAAAAGACCTTTTCCGTGCTAATATAGCATGTCATGGCGTCTTGTCACGGCAAAGAGCGAAAATATTTGATGAATTTCAAAAATCTCTTCCCGGATTTGCCGCGGAAACGGATCAGGTGCGGTTTCTTCTGGCAAATTCGCGCGGTGGAAGTCCGGTGATTCTCCGGATCTGCATGGAGAAATAATTGCTGTCGCGGAATCCGCATTCATAAGCAACGTCGGAAACGCTTTTGTCCGGATCCTTCAGAAGTTCCGCGGCGCGTTGAATCCGGGTATGAATCAGGAACTCGACCGGAGTCTTTCCCGGCAGTTCCCGGAAAATCCGCGTCCCGACGGCATTGGACGTCATGCCTTCGCGCATAATCCTGTCACGAGTGATGTCCTTTGCATAATTCTGCTCAATGAACTGCATCATCCGGGTCAGCCGGATCATTTTCCGCGACTGGATCCTTGAGGCGGAACTGAACGGCGCGAAATGCGGGACAAACAGCAAATCGTTCACTCATATATCAGAAAAAATTCCTTCACACTTCCCTCAGTCACACTGAACATACGGCTGCGGCCGCACTATCAAATCATCTGCTCTACTCCGGCGATACGGATTCCATCTCGCGCTGGCTTCCGGAATTGAAGGGGAAACTGTTGCTCGATCACGCGGGCGGGGACTTCCTGATCCGTGAAACACCGGAAATCCGCGACATCGTCGACTGGCCGTGCGGGGAACGTGACAACTACGAATTCGGAAAGGTGAACCTTGTGCCGAACTGCTATCATTACGGCGCGCTTCCGGCCATGCACGGACTCCCGGGCAACAAGTTTTATCTCAGGCGCGCCGCCGTCAGAAAAGCAATCCCGAAGTCAATGCGGAAGAACGGCCTGTTCACCGACAATCCGGATCCCGCGCATACCGCGCTGCACAGCGCAATGTCCGACATCCGGTTCGGAGTCGCCGATTCCGCGGAGTATCCGGCGCTCGCTTCGCTCATCCGCGCCAGAGAAATGGCATGCAGCGTCTGCGGCGCGCAGTTTCTGCCGGAGGCATGCTGCCGGTGCGGACTCGGAGACCATGCGCTCAACTTGCTGACCTCCGACACTCTGAGAAGCTGGCGGAACATGCTCCGGAAAGGCGCGACGATCACGATGGAAGCCTGGGACGACTCGCTGAAACCGAATCAGGACCGGAATCACGCATGGGGTGCGGCTCCGGCGGACATCATTCCGCGCCGGCTCTGCGGCGTAAGGCCGGAAGCGCGGGGATTCCAAACCTTCCGGCTCGACCCGCAGACATCCTCCCTGTCCGAGGTCTTTCTGCGACAGCCGACAAAACATGGTCCGATTCAGCTTCAGATTCGGAACGGCGAAATCGAACTTTCCGTTCCGGAGGGGGCACGCTGCATGTACGGGAAACAGATCCTGAATCCGGGGAAACACGTCATGAAACGGCAATTCCCAGTCAGCGGAAGAGGATCCCGAGCGCCTTCGGAAGAAAAAGCTTCTCTTCTTTCAATGAAAGTCCGCCCGTTTCCGGGTTCAGGGAAAAAATCGTGACGGTGCCGGATTTCTCGTTTGCCGCGATCAGCTCGGTTTCCTCCGGAGAGAGCGCGATGTCGCGCGGAAAGTCCCCGCCGCAGCCGACAGCATCCAGCAGAGTCATCCTGCCGTCGGCGCCGGTTCGAATCACGGCGATCGAATTATGCCCCCGGTTCGACACGAACAGAAACATGCCATTGCCCGTCCGGCGGATCGCACCCGGATAACTCCGGATTTCCGGGACCTCCTTCATGGGCCGGATGGTCTGCACAGGAACCCATTTCCCGGCGCGGAGGCGGAAAGAGGAAACGGTGTTGTCCAGTTCATTGGCAACATACAGGACGCTCCCGTCCGGGGAAAACACAAGATGCCGCGGACCCGCCCCCGGATGAAGGCGGATGATTTCCGGAGCCGCCGGATCGATCCCGCGCCCCGGGTTCCATGGATACAGCCTGATCTGATCCAGTCCGAGGTCGGCGACGGCGAGCGTGCGGCCCGCCGGATCAAATCCGGCAAAATGCGGATGCGCCTTCTCCTGGCGTTTTTCCGTCCCTCTCCCCGGATGCGCCACAACCTTTCCGCGCTGCGGAATTCCCTCCTTCAGCGGCAGTTCCGTAATCGAGGCGGAACTGTAGTTCGCCGTATACAGAAATCTTCCGTCCGGCGAGAGCGTCAGATGGCATGGCACGCTTCCGTCCACAGGCGTAAGGGCGGCGAGTTCCAGTCTTCCGTCTCCATCCGCCCGCAGAGTCGCCACGCCGCCGGACTCCGCCGGAGAAATCCGGGAAACCGTGCCGTAAAAGAATCCGGATGCCGGATCACGGATCAGGTAGTTGACGGTCCGCAGGGGAGTAAAAAGATTTTTCCCGGGCGAAACCCGGCTTTTCACAAGCGTGATGCCGCCGTCTTTTCCCGCGCTGTCCGAAACGGCGTAGAATTCCGGCGCGGCACAGCCGGTGAGAAGAGCGCCCGCAAGCAGAGGCATTCCGGAAATCAGTGTTTTCATTGCAGTGTCACAGCTCCTTTTTCGGGAACGCGGAAGGTGACTTTTACGCTTCCGTTTCCGTTTTCCGCCCGGAACGGAAGATCCTTTCCGCGGAAGAAAAGTTTCGACGGCGCTTTCGTGAAAAAGAGCTCCGCGTCGCCGGGATAATCAAATTCGATTTCCGCCTCCGAACAGCCGTTGATCCGCATGTTCGCATCCAGAATCCTTCCCGTCGCGGCGGATGAAACGGCAAAAAGGCGGCTTCCATGCGGTTCCACTTCAAAAACGGCTTCCCCGCGGAAAGGCACAGTGGTATTCTTCCAGACGTCGGTCAGGAGATAACCGCCCGCGGACAGTCCGAGCGTTTCCGGGGAAACGCGGATTTCCCGCGCCGCATCATCCGTGTTGAAGAGCCCGACAGTGCGCAGCGGAAGGAGCGGATTGTTTTCCAGAGCGCTGAAGTGCGGCGTCCGGAAGTAGAGAATGCGCGGGATCAGGTTTTTCCCGTCCCGGTAGTTGTATCCCCCGAAAAAGACATCCTGCCCGTTATTGGGATTGCAGACCGCTTTTTTCAGGCATTGGAAACGCGCGGACTCCGGATCCGCTTCGCTGAGCTTCCCGGCGATCTCCACCATCGAGTGAGTGACGAGACAGTAATTGAGGCAGAACATCGCCTCGGTGTCGTTGAGTCCGGGGAAGAGCCCGACAGAATCGCTGTTCGGCACGAAAAGATCTCCGGTATGCGTGGCGAAGCAGGCCGCGCCCCAGAGAAAATTGGTCTTGACGTTATCCCAGTTTCCGCTTCCGATGTCGATGCCGTACCGGTAGTTGGTGAAGAATTCTCCCAGAAACGGGTTCGCCATGACGATGTCGCAGCCGGTCTGGAGATAGGCGTCGGCGGGAATGCGTTTCCGGATCTCCCTGAGCCACCAGTCGCGCCACTCGTAGCCGGAAACAGTTTTGTCCTTGAGCTGATCGCGGCTGTCCTCGAACGCATAGCTCCAGAAATCATGTTTCATCCCATCAAATACGTAATCGCGGAAGAACACGTCCAGCGCGTGTGTCATATAATCGCGCGCCTCCGGAAGACTGACATCCAGCGGAGCCGAAGACGGCGTGCGGTAATCGTAATTGAGGAACCATTCCGGATGCTCCCGGTAAACCGGCGTGTGCTTCGGGCACAATCCGCCGATCCAGACCGCAGGACGCAGTCCGATTCTGTGGATTTTGTCCGTATAGGCGCGGAGCCCTTCCGGGAATTTTTTATGATCCACGCCGTCTTCCCCTTCGTAAGGCATGCCGAGCCCGTGCGCGGGAGGAACACGGACAGCATAGCCGTCATCCACCTGGATCCAGCGGACCGTCGGGAAATTTTGTTTCAGGAAACGCGCCTCGCGGAGAATCATCTCCTCGGAAATGTCGCGGAAAATGCCGTCGTTCCAGGAGCCCCACACCATGTTGTCGCGGTTGATTTCCGTTGCGCCGTACATCGGGGGAAGATGTCTGCGCAGTTCCGCCGTGTAGCGTTCAAAGATCCGCTCCAGATCCCCGGCATGTTCCGTTGTTCCAAGATACCATTCATCAACCAGAATTCTGCCGGGTTCGCACTCCAGCGCGTCGATTCCCTTGAAACCGGAAAAGATTTCAAGTCGGATTGTGCCGTCCTCGTGCGAAACCAGATAGTTGTGAAAGAAGATTTTCTGGCTCAGCGTGCCGTGGACAAGACCGCGTTCCGTATGAAAATTGCTCAGAAGGATTGCAGGAAACGGCTGATAGGGAGAACGCCCGATGCGTTCGCAGATCACGCCGGGATCCGCCCAGCGGTTGCCCGCCTGTTCGTCAAATCCGCTATCCTTTGCGCCGGAACCGATCCGGTCGAAATCCACGGGAATCGCCATTTTTTCATAGATGCGCGGGTTTTCCAGATGATAGAAATAATCATCCGCGGGCTTGCCGCCGAACGTGATTTCCGTAAATTCAACGCCGAGTTCACAGACGGCGGACTTTTCCTTTCCGCAGCGGAACAGACGGCGGCAGACCAGTTCTCCGTCACCTGCGGCAATATAGAAATCGTCCCGCGCACCGCCGGAATAGTCCGCAGTGATCTGCAGCAGACCGCACCCTTCGGAAATTTGAACGGACTCGGGAAGGTTTTTCCCTTCCCGTGTGACAAAAAACGGCTGAAATGCGGGGGTCCCGCATTTCCATGCGTCCAGCAGAGCTTCAAACTGATTCACTTCATAATTCTCCCGGATCAGCAGGTTCAAACAGGATGCAATTGCATACTCTCTTCCGGACAATATCACTCCGCCTCAACAGGAAGTGCAACCTCCTGACTGCTTTTGCGTTTTGTCCGCCTGATATCCGTGCGCACAATGGCAAGCGAAACTCCCCAGGCAGCTCCGCCGTTCAAAGCCAGGGCGAACATCACCTCGTGCCGTCCTTTTTCCCATTTCATATCGATATGGTACTGTTCGGGAATGAGCGGATTGGTTCCTTTGCCGTCCTGGTATACCGCCGCGCCGTCGACGAAAAGCTTGACCGGACCGTCATATCCGAGCAGAAGACGCAGTTCCATGGGTTCGGAAACGTCAAACCGGGAACGGAAAAACCGCACCCCGTGCCGTTTTACATATTTTGTCCGGTCCTGCGGGACCACTAAAATCTTCTGAGGCGGCAGCGAATAAGAGAGTTTTCCGGCATCCTCATAAACGATCCGGTCCAGATCCTCCGTTCCGAAAAGCGGATCGCTCACCTGCATCCGGGTGGTGCCGAACAGTTTGAAGAAAAGCTTCTGACCGGGCGTCTGCCAGGCGAACGACGGAAGCGAACGCCCCGCCTCGTCATGAATATTGCAGTAGGGATTGGCGCCGCATCCGTATCCAATGCTCAGAACTGCGGCGCCGAGTCCGCAGCGGAGGATCGCCTTGTTTCCCCTGAGTTCCGTACGGAAGCTCAGATCCTCCGTTCCTCCGTTGAACATGAATCCGGCGGGCCGGCCCTCGGAAACCAGTTTTCCGGCAACGTTCCGGAACGAAACGACATAGTGGTCTTCGCCGATCTTCGGAAAGGTCAGCTTCCGGATGGACTGCAGTTCCATCGGCGGAGGAAGCGCATCCTTGTCGCCGCGGAGCGTGCGGACGGCTTCGGCAAGGCGGCGTCCCAGCACGATCTGAGACTTCCCGCAGAGATGAATGCCGTCGTCCAGTTCCAGGTCGATTGCGGGCACGGTCAGAAGATTCCGGATGGACGACTGCAGGGTTCTCTGAATCTCCCGGATCGCCGTCCAGTTTGCATCCGAGGTGGAATCCCTGTAGATCAGGCGTGATATCTGCACCTGGACAAACGGCATTTCCGGAAAATTGAAATCCTTCCGGAGCGACCTCACAAAACGGATCATCCGCTTCCGGAACAGCGGAATGTTCTCCTTGGTCGTGTCGGAGCATCCCTGATACCAGATCACTCCGGAAACAAGGCCGCCGTTGCGTTTCACGCGGTTCAGCATGGCGCCGTAAAGAGAACGGTCCCCGTCCTTTTTCAGGCCTGGATTCCATTGATCCATTCTGGTTCCGCCGTGAGCGCAGCAGATCACGCCCTGGGGAACGCCCGTCGCACGGAACATTTCGTTGGCAAACGAGATGCCGGGGCCCGCGCCTTTCCGCATCGGACTCTTCCAGTTCCGGGGCTGAGGATGATCCATGCCGGAAAGAATCCAGTGCACCGGCGCATTGGCGACGGGCGGACAGGTGATCGGCTCTTTCGCAAATCCCCAGTGATCGGTCATGTAGTAGGCGCGCACCATCGGAGAGGAATTCCGGAAAGCGCCGGCGAGATTGCCGCATCCCTGCATGTTGGACTGCCCGGCCAGA
>ERZ779737.3025-NODE-3025-length-10160-cov-2.130233_pt1 | contig 10160 bp, 5 predicted proteins | sample MGYA00511889_ERZ779737 | MGnify/ENA primary metagenome ERZ779737 (study PRJEB29588, sample SAMEA2163575) | human gut metagenome | biome: human gut; feature: human-associated habitat; material: faeces | place: Denmark | collected 2008/2010 ...
AACCGATTTGGCGTCGGCGGTCCTCGTCGGTGGAGCAAGACAGCGCAGCATCGTTCTCGTTGCGCAGGACACCACCATTCCCGTCACCGTAACGGGCGTTCAAGTGGATTTTGCATCGGGCGAAACCACAGTTGTCAGAGACAGCACCTATACGTTCAAAGCAACCGTTTCGGGCACCGGCGCGTTTGACAACACGGTCACATGGAGCATCATAGGCGGCTCGGCAGGCACGAGCATTTCAAGCGACGGCGTTCTCACCGTCGCGGCGAACGAAGCCGCTTCCACTCTCACCATAAAAGCAGTTGCCAACGGAGATCCCGAAAAGGTTGCAACCAAGACGTTGGAGATCTATTCCAAAGTGACGATCAAGCAAGGCACAAATACCGAAGACCTTTACCAAAAGGCAGGGGAGACCGTCAGCCTTACGGCAATCGACGCACCCGCAGGTTATCACTTCACAGGCTGGGCAAAAACGGGCGAAGGCGACTTTGCAAACAACGCCGCAACTTCAACCGACTTTACCGTGTCCACGACAAACGTGACGATACAATCAAACTACGAGTTACATTCTGCAAACGGAGAAGCATGGCGATCGGATAGCACGAGACACTGGCACGACTGCTCTTGCGGCACGAAAGTTGACGTCGCTCCCCACACGCCCGACCGCTCCGAAGCCACCGAAACTGAAGCCGTCAAATGCACCGTCTGCGGATATATCATTACCCCCGCTCTCGGACACGACACGCACGCCCCGGATGCAGAATGGCACTTTGACGCAACCAAACATTGGCACAACTGCACGGGTTGCAGTCAAAAACTCGATGAAGGGGCGCACGCGTTCGGGGATTGGACGATCACCGTTAAACCCGAGGTGGGAGTTGCCGGCGAAAAGGAGCGCGAATGCTCCGTCTGCGGATTCAAGGAAAACGCGCCCGTAGAGGCTCTTGGCGACGAACAACCCGGCGACGAGCAACCCGAAAAGACGGGACTTTCGGGCGGCGCGATTGCGGGTATCGCGGTTGGCTCTGTTGCAGTAGCGGGTGTCGGAGGTTTTTCGGTGTTCTGGTTCGTAATCAAGAAAAAGAAGTTCGCCGACCTCATTGCCATCTTCAAAAAGAAGTAAAACGGGAGAAAAAATGAGCGCAATCAAGAAACTGATTATCAGTCTTATCGTAATTATCGGAATTTTAGCCGTGGCGCTGATCAGCGTGTATATCGTAGCGCGGGTGAATTTAGGCGTAGACTTGTTCCGCACCGTAGGACAGTTGAAAACATTAAGTCAACCTGTAAACGAGCAGGAATCTTTCCCTGCGGCGTATCGAAGCGAAGATCTTGCCGATCTGAAATCGCAGACGGACAGTCAGTTGGGCGACGTCGTGCTTTACGAGGAAGGCAAAGGCTACGAGGGGTACACCGTCGATTTTACGGCGCTTGCATTGTCGGGCGCTACGGCAAAGCCCGTTTTTCTCTCCGAACAGCAGACGGGTGCTCTTGCCGAAATCGTATTTCATCAGCAGACGGGCGGAGTGCTGACAATAGCGGATAAAGAAATTTCCGTATGCGTTTTGCAAATTGCCTTTACCGAAATCGACGCAGAAACGGGTAACGCCGACCTGAACGTGACGGTGAAACTGGATCTTACTCCGTTCAAAAACGATATGGAAGGTTTTCCTTTCAATCTGCTTAAAGGTATCGTCCCGGACGCGTTGTATGTGACTTCCGTCGTTCGCATTGAAAAAGGAGAAGGGATTTCCTACACTGTCGTTCCTAAATATCTTACGCTGAATAATCTTTCGGCTGAAGATACCTCGGATTTCTTCCATACGCTGGACGTTGTCTTAAAAATCGGCAGTGCGGAAGAACTAAACGCTAAAATCGGAACAACCGCAGCAAACGCCCTCATCGGTATGGAGCAAAATCCCGGTTTTGTCTATGCGCTGAAAGCAACGGGCGGGGCGGGCAGTTTCGCATTCGTTTCGTTTGAAAACGATGGCAAGCAGATAAACGCACTGGCGTTTTAACAAATAAGAGCCGGCTCTTTTCTATAAAACGAGGAAGGAGGAAAACGAATTGGCAAACGAAAGGTAATAAAATTAAATTATTTATTCTGTGGGATATTTTGTACAGATATAATATGAGAATAAGCCCGGGTAATACTCCTGGTTTTTCTTGCGCTTTTTATAAAAACATAGCATAATGGCAATATCTTTGGTGTAGCTTTTTCGTATGTTAAAGACAAACGAGAAACAAGTTGAACTTCCTGTTCAACTTGTTTTTCTATGTCGTCAATGCGGGGATTTCGCACGGCAAAAGCCGTGCCGTTGCTTTGCAAGGCAGGATGGGGGGAGAAGTCGTGTTTTTTAGGGCGGTTTTTTGTTGTAGAACGTGAATAATTGCATAAATATGCGAGAAAAGAATTAATTTGCAATGAAAAACGATTATTTATGCAATATTTCTTGCGTTTTTATGAATATAGTGATATAGTAAACTCATTAAATTTTTTCGGATAAAATTATGAAAGGAAAAAAGAAAAACGAAACGTTTTCGGAAGATTCGACAGGCGTGAATTCCGCCGAGGAAACTGCCGAAAAGGTTGCGGAAACAATTGAAGAAAACACCCCTGTCGGGGACGAGTTTGCGATACTCGACGGCAAAGACGCGATTGCGATTCAGCAAAAGAAGCCGAAAATCCTTGCGATAAGCAAAGCGTCGGTGATTATATCCGTCGTGGTTGTCGTGCTGCTTATTATTGCGTCGATCGTGCTTGCCTACACGTTGCCGCTCGGACAGTACGAAAGAAGCACGGACGCAGACGGCAACGTTTATATCAGCGGCGATTATCACGAAGACCCGTCGCTTGGGCGGCTTCCCTGGTGGAAAGTACTGCTTTCGCCGTTTCTGGTGCTTGGAGGCAGCGGCACGCTGACGCTTGTCGCGATATTGTTCATGCTTGTCGTAATCGGCGCGGTATTCAACGCGTTGGACAAAACCGACGTGCTTGTTTACATGGTGGAATCCATACGTCATAATTACGGCCATAAGCGATATCTTTTGTTGTTTTTGTTGCCGCTGGCGTTTATGTTTCTCGGCACGACGTCGGGCATGAGCGAGGAAGTGATACCCATCGTGCCGGTTGCGGTGATTTTAAGCTATGGTCTCGGTTGGGACGCGCTGATAGGGCTTGGGTTTTCGGTGCTTGCGGCGGGGCTCGGTTTTATGGCGGGCGTGGTAAACCCGTTCAACGTCGGTATCGCTCAGTCGATTGTCGGTGTGCCCATGTTCAGCGGAATCGGCATAAGGATTCTGACGTTTGTGCTTTGTTACGTCATACTTATGGCGTTTATGTTCCCGTATGCGAAAATGCTTGACAAAAAGCCGCAGCGTTCGCCCGTATATAAGGAAGATCTGAAAAGGAAAGAAAATTTCGATTTTGAAAATCGTCCGTTCGTATACGACGCGGGAAAATCAAAGGCTCTCAAATTCTTTGCGGGCTGTATGATTGCAATCGTGTTTTTTGCGGTGCTTTCGATATTTTTACAGGGGGCGTATATACCCGCGCTCGGCAGTTTCAAACTTGCGGATTATATATTGTATATCACCGTCGTGATTTACATAATCGGCGGCGTGGTGGCGTGCGTTTACAGCGGACTTAAAGGCAAAGCCCTTGCAAAAGAAATGCTGAAAGGTGCGCTGACGCTGCTGCCCGTAACGGGAATGGTGCTTATTGCCAGCAGCGTACGCTATATTATCGAGGCGGGACACGTCATGGATACCATATTGTATTACACGATAAACGCGGCAAAAGGGCAAAACCCCGCGGTGCTTATTCTGATAATATACCTTGTCGTTCTGATTTTCGAGCTGTTCATTACGTCGGGGAGCGCAAAGGCGTTTCTGCTTATGCCGATGATAGGCGCGATATGTTCGCAACTTGGCATCAACCCGCAGGTTGCGGTGCTGGCGTTCACTTTCGGCGACGGTATCGTCAACGTATTCATGCCTACCAACGCGACGCTTTTACTGACGCTCGGACTCACGACGGTAACTTATCCGAAATGGTTCAGGTGGGCGGGTCCGATACTTCTCACGGTGTTCGGCATGACAATCGGAATATTGATGCTTGCACAATTCGTCATATTCGCATAAAAACAAACAAGAATACTTTTTGACAAGATTCCGCCCGAAAAGGCGGTTTTTTGTTGCGGGAAATCATAATTATAATTAAATATATTGTTTTGTTATCTTTACGCTCGCAAACGCCGCGTGCGATGTGGTATAATCTCAAAGTATGTTTAAGTTGCTTCGTCTGTTAAAGCCCGACGCGGGCAGAATAGTGCTTGTCGTATTTCTGACGCTGATAACCTCGGCGGCAAGTCTTGCGTTGCCGTATCTTATGAGTTATATCGTGGAATACGGTATCGGCGGGCAGAATATGACGGTTACGCTTGCGTGTTCCGGGATAATGCTCGGCGTGTCGATAATGGGGCTTGTCGTGGGCATTTTGTCCTACAAAATCTCGGCGGGCGTCGTCAGCAGATATTCAAAGACCTTGCGCGAAGTAATTTTCAAAAAGGTAAACACGCTCAATCCCGACCAGCTCAATCACTGGGGCACGGGCGCGCTCATAACGAGAAGCACAAACGATATCTGGCTTCTGGAAGAGTGCGCGAGTATGCTTATGCAGGGCGTCATCAGTATTCCCATTCTGGTGCTTGGCGGAAGCGCGCTGGCGTTTCTTGCCGATCCGTGGCTTGCGCTTATCATGTTCACGTTCGTGCCGGTCGTCGTGACGGTGCTGTATTTCGTCGTGCGTCGCATTATGCCTCTTTGGGAAAAGAGCGACGAATACATCGACAAACAGAACAGCATTATCCGCGAAAGGTTGACGGGTATCCGCGTTATCCGCGCGTTCAACAGGGAAGACCGCGAGTGCGACCGCGCCAACGAAGCCACGCTCGTCATGGCGAAAAACATCATAAAAGCCAACGTCAATATGGGGCTTCTTATGCCGGTTATCATGCTGGGGCTTAACCTTGTCACGATTCTTATCCTGTACGTCGGCGCAAAGCTTATGCAGGGCGGAAAGTCGGCGGTTACGGGGGCGGATATTATCGCGATCGTGCAGTACGTCGCGCTTGTCATGAACGGCATTATGATGTTTGCGATGATGCTTGCGTTTTTGCCGAAAGTCGCCGTAAATAGCAGACGTATCAACGAGATTCTGGAAACGGAAGTTCAAAAAGAACCCGACGACGAAAACCTGCCCGCTTTTTCGGGCGCACTTAAATTTTCGCACGTCGATTTCAGATACGAAGGGGCGTCGGAGAATGCGTTGAGCGACGTGTCTTTCGATATCGCGCCCGGCGAAAAGGTTGCGTTCATCGGCGGTACGGGCAGCGGAAAAAGCAGCATTGTCAAACTTATTATGAAGTTTTTTAACCCGACTTCGGGCGAAATATCCTACGACGGAAAATCCGTGTCGGAAATCAGCGGAAAACGCGTCAGAAACAACGTGACGTGTGTGCTTCAAAACGCCACGATATTTTCGGGCACGATCGGCAGAATGTCGGCGGCGGACGCTTCCGACGAGCAGGTGTACGATGCGCTGAAAGTCGCGGAACTGAAAGGATTTGTCGAAAACCTCGAAACGGGGCTCGACTACGAAATACTAAGCGGCGGCAGTAATCTGTCGGGCGGACAAAAACAACGTCTGTCGATTGCGCGCGCAATGCTTAAAAATGGTTCGATTTATCTTTTCGACGACAGTTTCTCGGCACTTGACTTCCTGACCGAAGCGCACGTCAAGGAAAACCTCGATAAAACCCTTTCGGGAAAAACGAAAATTGTAATGACGCAACGCGCGTCGACGGCGGCGTCGGCGGACAAAATATTCGTCCTGGACGAAGGGCGCATCGTCGGGAGCGGAACGCACAAAGACCTGCTTTCGTCGTGCAGACAATATCGTGAAATTTACGAGTCGCAGACGGGACAAAAGGTCGAAGGAGGCGCATTATGAAACGGTTTCGAAGCGGCGACAAAATGACGAAAAACGAAACGAAAAGCATAATTCTGCGCCTTGTCCGAGAAATCGGCAGAATCAAATGGGGCATGGTGTTGGTGTGCGTATTAAGCGCGCTTACGATGGCGGCAAACATCGCCGCACCCAAGTTCTTGTCGGACGCTCTGGACGTCCTGAACGCATATAACGGGACGGGCGATCTTGTCGGACAAATCAAAAACACACTCATACTTCTTATCATCATATATACGGCGTATTCGGTGCTGAGTTACGTCGAAATGCTGTCGTCGAACAAGATTGTCAGCATGCACTTTACGGCGGGACTTCGCATGGATATGTCGACGAAAATCAAGTACCTGCCCGTGTCTTACGTCGACAGGACGGAAGCGGGGCAACTTCTTGACAGAATGACGGGCGACGTGTCGCAAATGGGCAACAGTATCCACAGTATTGTCGAAACGCTTTTAATGGGCATTTTGCAACTTCTGACGATTATCATTATGATTTTCACGATAAACTGGGTGTTTGCGCTTATTGTTATCGCGTTTGTGCCTGCTTCGGTTGTCGTGTCGTACGTCATCGCAAAGAAGAGCGAACCTTATTTCGATAAAATGTTCAAATCGTCCGGCGAGATTTATCAGGTTGTCGAGGAAACGTATTCCGGGTATCAGACGATAAAAAGCTACAACGTGGAAAGCCGCCAGGAAGAAAAGCACGCGCGCGTCAATGACGAAATGTGCAAGGGGGAAGACACGGCGACGTTCCTGTCGTCGATAATCACGCCCGTCGTGTCGCTCACGAACAATATCGCCTACGTCGCGATATGTTTAATCGGCGCGTATTTCGCAATCGAAGGTATGAAAATCGGCGGCGACGTAGTCAGCGTCGCGGACATTATCGCCGTCGTCATTTACGCAAAAATGTTTTCGTCCCCGCTTGAAAGAATCGCCGGTGCGATAAGCAGTATTCAAAGGGTTGCATCGGCGTCGAAAAGGGTGTACGAGGTGCTTGACGAACCCGAAATGGACGTAAGGGAAGGCGAGATGCCCGAAAACGTTCAGGGCGTCGTCGACTTCAACCACGTCGCGTTTTCTTATAATCCCGAAAACCCGCTTATCAAAGACATGAATATCCACGTCGAAAAAGGGCAAAAGGTGGCGATCGTCGGACCTACGGGCGCGGGCAAAACCACAATCGTCAATCTTCTTATGCGATTTTACGATCCGAACTCCGGCGAAATAATAATCGACGGCACGGACACGGGCAAAGTCTCGCGCGAAAGCGTAAGGGGCTGTTTCTCGATGGTGCTGCAGGATACCTGGCTTTTCGGCGGCACGATTTACGACAATATCGCTTATGGCAAAGACAACGTTTCGCGCGAAGAAGTTATCGCCGCCGCCAAATCCGCGCACGCCGACGGATTTATAAGGATGCTGCCCGACGGCTACGACACCGTCGTCAACGAATCGCTCACAAATCTTTCGGGCGGACAAAAGCAGTTGCTGACGATCGCAAGGGCGTTTTTGTCGGACAGACCTTTGCTGATTCTGGACGAAGCGACAAGCTCGGTCGATACCCGCACGGAACTTCTGATACAGGGCGCAATGGACAAACTCATGCGTAAGAAAACCAGTTTCGTCATCGCCCACAGGCTTTCGACAATCGTCAACGCCGACGTGATTCTTGTCATCAAAAACGGCGACGTCGTGGAATCGGGCACTCACGAAGAACTGCTTAAAAAGAACGGCTTCTATGCCGAAATCTACAACGCCCAGTACAATTTCTCATAAATCAACCGGACAAGCAATTCTTACGATGATGGAAATTTAATTCAAAAAGCAGACGAAACGGCAATTCCGAAACGGCGGGATTGCCGTTTTTCATTGTCGGTTTTTAATGGTTTCGGGCAAAAAATGTAAACGAAAGTTGTTGTTATTTTCACAAAGTAATGTTATTATAGTAATGTATAAGGGTCAGTGTTCCCTTTTTCAGGAGGAAATTATGAAGGCGAAGAAGAAACTTATCGGCATTCTGCTTGTAATAGTGGTGATTGTTTTGAGCCTTGGCGTGCTTACCGCATGCGGCGAAACCCCGGGCGAAACGTCGAAGAATAAAAAGGCTGTCGTCATTTGTACGGCGTTGCTTTCGGGCGGGCTGTACGACACGAAGACGAACGAGGCAATCTGGGATCCCGTTGCCGAGGGCGTTTATTTCCAGCAGGTGTTCCCCGGCGGGGATATGATGGGACTTGTCATGGCGGTGCTTACCGACAAGACGACGTACGACTTAATCGACGGCATTATGAAGTACAAGGACGAATCCGTCGAAAACTTATTATGGCAAATCACGCTTGACGAGCAGGGCAAAAGCAACAATCCGAATCTGCGCCCCGCAAACGTGCGCCCCACAACCGCGGACGGCACGTTCAAGTCAACGCTTTATAACGATTCCGGCGAAGTCGTCGACGGATACGGCGCATACACGGCAGGCGAAAAAATTCAATACGGCGCAATCGCCGCGTATCGTCAGCAATGTCTGGACCTGAAAGCCAGATACGAAGAACAGGGCTGGGACGTCGTCGTTTTCAACTACGACTGGCGCATCGACAACAGGGTCAATTCCGAACTTCTTGAACAATTCATTCAGACCAACGGCTGGGAAGAAGTAATTCTCACGTCGCACAGTATGGGCGGCCCCGTCGTTGCGGGATATATCGCAAGACTTCAAAACAAGTGGTTGGAAGCGGAAGCGAAAAACCCCGGACAAACCGACGTCAAAAAACCGAATCAGATCATTCGCTCGTATCGCGCGTTCTCGCCTGCAACGGCGGGCTCTCTTGACGCGATTTATTATCTTGACGATCCCATCGGAGCGGTTGCCGACGTTGTAAACGGAACGGTCGGCGACACTCTCGGCGGCGTTGTTCTGGGCGTCGACGCGATTTCGGAAGGCATAAAGAAACTTGCGGGACCGCTTGCACAGAACCTTACTTCCGTAATGCAACTTCTGCCGTTCCAGACCTTTGCGGATTCCGATTATTACGGAGAAAACGAAAGCCCCGTTTACGTTGACGGCGTACCCGTGAAAGATATGTACGAATGGTACTGCTCGCGTCCCTGGGCGCACACCAGCGACTGGAAACCGGGCGTCGACGGCATTTATGACAAACTTAAACCCGGCATGAAAACCCTGCCCGAATACTGGGATTCCTTCTACGTCAAAGAAAGCGTGAACGACAAAGACGCCAACGTTTACGCGCCCGAACTCGTGAACACGACTTATTGCCTGGGCGTCGGATACAACACCAAAAAGAGCGTGCAGATCGTAACGAAAGACACCGACACCGTTAAGGTCAACAAGGTTACTTACGAAATGTGGGACACCAGAAACCATAAGTACGACACTCCGCTTACCAGCATCGAGTATTATTCCTACGACCACAAAGCGATACTTTTTGGCGACGGCGACGGAACGATGCCCACCAACGCATGCCTCGGCGGACTTAACTACAATGGCGACAAGACGATAAGCAACACGAAAGGCAGCCGCGCGATTTATCCCTTGCCGGAAGCGCGCCAGACCACGACGATTTGCTACTATAACACGGATCACGGTACCGTCGGCGGATATTGGGACGTCCTGAAATGGGACTTCTACGAGATGATTGACAAGATTATCGTCGAAGACGAAATAAATCCTTTCTTTTAAGCCTTGATTATCAACGAAAGCACGCGCTTGCCGCGTGCTTTTTTGTTGTCTTTTTCAAAAACCGCATTTTCTTACAAGAGTATAAGATTTAGATAAATATTAAGTAGTAATTATATACTTGCGATAAAGACTATATTTATGTATAATAAGAAACGTAATGAAAAAGAAGGAAGCAAAAAAACTCAATAAAATCGACGCGCAGGCAGTGCATAAGAAGCGCGCCCTTATCACGGAAAAAATAAGGGAATCTTTCGTATCGACCTTGCCGATAATCATCATAGTTGCGATAATGTGTCTGTCGATACAACCTGTGCCGGCGGGCTTATTGTTGTCGTTCCTTATCGGCGCGTTGCTGATAATCGTGGGAATGGGGCTGTTCACGCTTGGTGCGGACACGTCCATGACGCCGATCGGCAGCCGCATGAAGCTCGAA
>ERZ779737.3028-NODE-3028-length-10152-cov-2.406358_pt1 | contig 10152 bp, 10 predicted proteins | sample MGYA00511889_ERZ779737 | MGnify/ENA primary metagenome ERZ779737 (study PRJEB29588, sample SAMEA2163575) | human gut metagenome | biome: human gut; feature: human-associated habitat; material: faeces | place: Denmark | collected 2008/2010 ...
TAAATCTGTTCTCGTAAGGGTACGATGGTTCGAATCCATCTCTGCCCACCAAGAATTAAGTAGTATTCTGAAAAGAATATTACTTTTTTTGTTTCTCATAAAAAAAATGGATTCGAAAAGGAGGATTAGAAAAGCGTCCTGTGGACGGTTTTCCCGACGCGGCTCGCCGAATCCCTCTTGTCCCACCAAAACTGGCAATATCATTAAAAGATATTGTAGTATTATCTTTATTATAAATAAAATCATTTTTAATATTAACTAAATAAATTAAAGTTTTTTCTTGATATTTAATATAGCTACTTGCTATTAACCAAGAAATAGCCATAGAAACATAATAATCATCAGTTTTTAAATTAGAAACAAGTTCTAAAGTTTTATCTATATAAATATCATGTAAATAATAATTTAAAAGAATAATTAAACCAAATCTTTTACTAAAGTTATTTTTAGATTTTAATAATTTTTTAGCATATTTAAAACCAATTTCTTGATTTTCTTTTTTCTTAAATAATTTTTTCTATCTTCAGACATTAGTTTCTTTTCCAGCTTCTTTGTCATACTCTTCAAGCTCCTTCCACATTATGTTAAAATACTTACTAAATTTAGGCTTTTCTCTACAATTTAATGGCGTTCTATTTTCCATCTCGAAGTCAATTGTGTATATGTTTTTTACTGTTGCGGGTCTCTGACTTAAAACCACCACTCTATCTGACATACTTATAGCCTCCGAAATATCGTGTGTAACCATTAGTACCGTTATATTCTCGGCCTTTAAAATTTTGTATATATCTTCTGTTACCATAAGCCTTGTTTGGTAGTCAAGTGCAGAAAAAGCCTCATCTAATAGCAATACCTTCGGACGAATTGCCAGCGTCCTTATTAGTGCAACTCTTTGTCTCATGCCTCCAGACAATTGCGTTGGATATTTATTTCTAAATTCATATAAACCATATTTTTTTAAATACTCTTTATAAAATTGTTTATTCCATATTTCTCTTGGACCTAATGCAGCTAATGTAGCCGTTATTGGATTATCTATTGAGTTTAAAAATTCTACTGATGGTCTTCTATATGAATATTCAATTGTTCCTTTGGTTACGTCCTTATTAAAATCATTATATTGCATATCTAATCTATATTTTTTACAATATTCTTTTACCTTTTGTAATTCTTGTTTATATCTTTCAGATGCTTCTAATTCAGTTTCTTCAAAAGGAATATTAAATTCTGCATATTTGCTTTTTGTATATAAGTATAATTTCATCCAATCAGTTCCAGAAACGATTCTATCATAAATTGAACTTTCTGCTGTAAAGAAAAAATCATCTCCATTATTATTTAATAAAAAATGGATAAATACACCACTTCTTACGCAAGTGATTGCATCTTGTGTAATTGTTTTATCATACGGAACACCTGCAAATAATATTTTTTCTGTTAAAGATGAAAAATTATCTTTAGTAACAATTAATTTAATAGGTTCTACCCTAACCCATACTTTACTACCGTAATCATATTCGCAACCATTCGATAAAATAGTTTTTGATTTTTTAAAGAATGTAGCGGTTACTCTTACATATTTTTTACCATCATATTGATATTCTTCAACAATTCCTTCACTACTTGTAGGAAAATATCTATTTGTTTTATTTAACTTATTATTCTTAAATAATTCTTCCAATTCTTTTTGTTCTTCTTTTGTTGCAATTGTTTGTGGAAAATCCATGGCATCTGCAACTTTAATACCATTCAATTCAGGAACATTTATAGTTGAATGGTTATAGGTTTTAAATATTGGTCTTATACCCACTGATTTATCATTAACATTTCTAATATTTGAACTATTATTTCCTGCAACATAACGGTATTTACCAGTCCTTACCTCTTCCAAAAAATTTTTTTCTTCAATTCTTCTCTGATTGTTTTTTAAAATTACAGCTGTTCTGCCTAAATACCTATCAGGCACTTCTGAAGAAATATATTCATTAGGTATAGGAACCAAAGGTGCCATACTTGCTCCAATAGTTGCTTCAAGATATAAACTTGTTTTATGTTTTAATGTCCACAATTCACCATCTTTATTTAAGAATAGTTTTCCATCTATTGCTAATATACAAGGATCTTCTATTTCACTAATTTCTTTTCCTACTGAATATCCATAAAAATGATATTGTGTTTTCTCTTCTTTTAATTTATATGCAGTTACATTTCCTGGACAATCATAATAATCATCTAATGGTTTTTTTGACTCAATTGGAGTATCAGTCCAATAATATCCCATTTTTTTCTTATCATCAGATTCAAAATACTCTGCACCCATTAATATAGCATAATCTGTAACTTCAGCTGCTGAGCCAAATGAATTTATTTGAACATTGTTTTTTTCTTCTATTTCCTTTAGTTCAATAGTAAATTCTCCAACTGTAAATGTTGAACTTGATAAAACTTTTGCTTCACCAGCAGATAAATGTGATACACCATATCTTTCAGCATTATTTTTTCTTCTTCGATTATATTCATTAGAGCATCTATACTTTATATCCATTCTCTTTTTTTGATTAAAATCTTTTTTCATATTTCCCCCTAACAAAAATTCACAAAAAATATAATATCAAAAATAATATTTATTTTCAATAACTTTTTAATTCCTTAAAAACGCCCTTAAAATTCTATTTAAACAACTCTTTCACTATTAAATCTTTTGATTGTAAATTATTATTTTTACCTAATAATAGATTTTCATAAAACTTAATTAAGTAACTATTATCTTCCTTAACATTTTTTTCATTATTAAAATAATTGCTTCTTACTAATGCATTTCTAAAATAAACTGATTTATCTTTGAATAATGTATTATCAACTTGATATCCTAAACTAATCAAATATTTTATGATAAATATAGCTGTTGTTCTAGTATTACCTTCTCTAAATGGATGAGTTTGCCATATTCTTGAGGAAAAATCTGTGATATTATTAATAACTTCCACAATATTCATCTCTTTATAATTCTTAACTTTTTCTAAAGATATATCATATTCCAGTGATTCTTTTAAAGTTTTACAATCACCATATAAAGCTGAATCATTATTAAGTATTAATTCATGTTTGGAAAAATCTATTTTTCTAAATTGGCCAGCAAAATCATATATATTTTTAAATAAATATCTATGAATATATTTTAGAAAATCCACTGATAATTCAAACTTTTCATCTTCTAATAATTGCACTATTCTTGTTGATACCAAATCACATTCTAATTCATTATGATTTATATCATTTAATTTTTCTTTTTCAATATAATACTCTTTTAATTCATGTTCAACTTCATAAATAGTTTTTTCACCATTTACATTTTCTTCTGCTAATTTTTTTAAATACTTTGAAGGTTTTAAACTATCTACTTCTTGAAGACCTACAGCAGCATCCCATTGCAATTGTTTTACATAATTTAGAGAGCATTTTTCTTCTATGTAATTATTAACACTTGAATCTAATTCTTTTTCAGACATAGTTAAACCTCCTATTATTTTTCTATTTCAGATAATTCCTTATTTAACATATCTAAATAATCTCTTTCAGCTATTGTTAAATGATTTTGCATATATTTATCATATTCTTTATGAGCCTTTTCTAAAGCTTTTTTATGAGATATTGTTCCAGAATTACTTAAAATATCTTTTCTAGTCATTTTTAAAAAAGTATCTAGTTCATTTACCCAATCTTGCATAGTCATTGGACGTTTATCTAAAGCATTTAATTCAGCTACATCTAAGTAAGCTGATACCATTCTATTTAAAATATTAAGTTCTTCTTCAGTTAAGTAATTTTTTGCAATTTCTGTTTCACTTCTTGTTGGACATTTTCCTTTAAAATTGGTAAGTCCTAAATTTTCTTTTTCAGAATCAACACGAGTAAATATTAATTCAGCAGCTGTAAGTCCATGGGTAGCATAATGCATTTTATTTTGAACAGTTTTAAAGAAATCGATAGATAATTTATTTTTAGGATCATAATCAATACTTGTTGCATATATGTCTAATACTTTTCTCCAAAATATTTTTTCCGAAGATCTAATATCACGAATTCTAGCAAGTAATTCTTCAAAGTATGGACTTTCCCCATTATTCTTTAGTCTTTCATCATTTAAAGTAAATCCTTTAATCATATACTCTTTTAATACTCTAGTAGCCCATATTCTAAATTCAGTAGCCTTTTTAGAATTTATCCTATATCCAACAGCAATAATTGCATCTAAATTATAATGTGAAACATTATAATTTTTACCATCTCTAGCAGTTGTCAAAAAATCTTTGACAACTGAATTTTTATCAAGTTCTTCTTCTTTAAATATATTATTTATATGATAACTAACGTTCTGCTTTGTAGTTCCATAAAGATTAGCCATTACATCCTGACTCATCCAAATATCTTCATTTTCAATACTAACATCAACTTTAACATTTCCATCTTTTGATACATATATAATCATATTATTTTTCATAAATCAACCATCCTTCCCATATTATTTCCAACTTCTTTTCCATTTTCTAAAATATTACTAATAAATTCTTTCATTGTACAACCATATATAGGATTAGTATATTCATAAATATGCAAACAATTTAGAATTTCTTCATTTATGACATTTCTTTGGTTATTATATTCAATATGTTTATTTCTTTGATAATCAATAGCATCTTGATATGTTTCAAATTCATATATTCCTCTATTTTTAAAATCAGAATGTTCAAAATAATAGTACTTTCCATCTTTTTCAAACACTAAATATGTATGCATTGAATATGAATTATTAAAAGGAAGTTCAAATATTATATAAAATGTTTTAAAATTGTAATTATGATTATTAAACCAATCTCTTTCTAATTCAACTTGGTCAAAGCAATGTCCATATCTAACTTTAATTAATCTTTCAGGACTAGATAAACGCCAATTTGTTTGACACCCTTGTTGAAATTCTTGATTATTCCAAGGGCCATATATTTTTTCATTATCATCAACAAATCCATATTTTATACTTTAATCCATATATTGTAATAATTGTTCTGGTGTTTTAATATCATTATATTTCATTAATATTCTCCCAAGTAAATAGTATCAAATTTATACATAAAAGTCTTTAATTTTAAATAAATAATTATAATAAAATTTAGTATTTAAAACAATTAATGCATTATAAATATCAACAATTCTAAAACATTACAATTCATATCAATTTATTATAATGCATATCAATTTCTTATAAGTGTATAATTATTTTCTAGCTATAATAACAACTTTCAAGTTAATGACATTATCTACACGTTTTATTCACACATAGTATATGTCCACAATATAAACTCTACTTACAGATATTACTTTTAAAATTTAAATTATAATCACCAATATAAATATCTTTATTACCATCTATCGTATTACATTTAATTAATGTAATATTTTTATCTTTGTTTTTAAATAAATAGTCATTAAGTTCTGTATCACTTGCAAATATTTTATATGATTTTCTTCCTTTTGAATTTTCTATTTCATAAATGCCACAACACTTTTTATTGGTATAATCTGCTGTTCTTAAATATAATTTTGCAATATCTAAACTTTTAAATGGAAAATTCCATCTTTGTAAACCTCTAATTTTATCTTTGTCAATACAAATACATCTGCCACAAGTTCCACAAACATATTGTAAATGATTTTCTAAACATTCTCTTGCACCAAGCAATGGTGTAATTCTATTTTTATCACTATAACATTCTTTACATTCCATACTATCATCTCCGCGATAACTTACTATTTATCTTTCTCTATATTATTTTTAGACATTGTTATTAATTCATATCCTTCTTCTAACATTTCATTAGATTTTTCTTCTATTTTTTTGTCATGGTATCTGCCTTTTTAAAATATTCTATAACAATTGTTTTATACATTTTCTGCGCATCCATTGTGTAAAATTAATAATCAGTTTGCTATTTCTATGCATAATTATACCATAGCTTATATTTTTTTGTTAAATAGTTTAAAAAGAATTATTCTAAATAATATATCTTACTATTATATATAATACTTTTTAATAAATGTTTACTGCCACCCTATAACTATTGCATACCTTATATTCTTACAGAATAATATCATTTGTCAGGAATATGATTTTTCACTTTTTTCTTTGCAAAAATATTTGTCTCTCACGCGCAAAATACTAATATAAATCATATATTTCTTTTCTTTTTTCGTAATTACATATTTTTTTAATTTTATCATGCTTGTCATGTCATTTTAAAGTATATTTATAAAATAATTTATATAATTCTATACTTATTAAAAAGGTGGTATAATATATATAAATTTGAGGTGAACTATGAAATTAGATAAAGTTATTAAAACACAAGTTGATTTATTACGTAAGGGATATAATATTAAAATATTCCCAGAAGAAGTGGAAAAGTTATGTAATGAATGTGATAAAGAGAACTTTAAATTCGCAATTGTTAATAATTTAGGTTACGAACAAATAAGAGTTCATGATTTGATACCGGGAGCTCCTTTTCATAGAAGTAGTTTAATAGGCTTCAATACTACAAATGGAGCAAAATGGTTTATTGTTGACCCTACTTATGGGCAATTTTATTCTAATACTGCTTTTTATAATTATATGATTGACAACTATGAGGATTTTTCTAATAAAATATTAAATCAAGGTTATATAGAATGTACCCCATATAATTTTACTTCATATTTAAATGGTTTTATATTTAGTGGGGCTTTTAATGAAATAACTAAAGTTGATCCTATACTAATAGCTAAAAAAGTTGAAGAAGACATAGGAAAAGATTTATATATTAAAGAGGTTAAAATAAAAACAAAACGATGAATGTTTTGTTTTTAGTTTATATTACATCCTACATCTTTATGGTTTAAATCTCCATAAATGGCATATGTAAGACATTTTAATCCTCCAGCACATAATTTAGAATGTTCACAACTCCTACACTCTGTGGGAGTTGTATCTTTTTGAAGTCCTTTTATTATTTTACTTTTTTTATATAAATCATACATATTTTCTTCTAATAAATTTCCTACAAATATTGGCATTCTCCTACATGGAACTAAATCGCCATTTTCCATGACTGTCAAAAGTGTTTTTCCAGCAGTACATTCATATGGATAATCATTTGTCATTTGAAATTGTAAAGCCCTATACATTGCGACAGTAGTTTTACTATGTTTTCTTTTTAGTTTTTGTCTTTCCTCTTCCATTATTTTTAGATATTCTTTTGTTTCTTTAAGATTCATCATAAAGTCATTATCATTATCTTTTGATAATGGAATAAATCTGTCTGACCAAATGGTATCAACTCCATACTTTTCTGCGAATTTTACTACTTTTGGAAATTCTTTATAGTTTAATTTTGTTGCGGTAAAAGATAGTGAAACATATATATCATGTTTTTTCAATGTTTTTATTGCTTGAGCGACTTTTTTATATACACCCTTGCCTCTTATATAATCATTCATTCTTTTTCCGCCTTCTAGACTTACTTGTACATATTCTGGATTGTATGATTTAATTCTTTTGGCATATTCTTCTGTTATTAAGGTCCCGTTTGTTAATATTGAAAAACTATATTTATTACTATCTTTTTTAAATTCATCTAATATTTTAAAAAAGTAAGGGGAACACAAGGGCTCCCCTCCTGTTAAATTTATATGCCCTGTTGTTTTTAGTTTGTCTAGTAATTCTCTATATTGATTTAATATTTTTATCAAATCATCATATTTAAGTTGAACGGGGGTGTGATTTTCTTGATAACAATGGAGACATTTTAAATTACAGGCTTCACTAAGATGCCATTGTAAGAAGAATTTTCTTACCATGATCCTCCTCCACCACAAGATGAACATCCTCCGCCACATGAAGAGCATCCTCCACCACAAGAAGAACAACCACCACTATATGATGATGATGATGACGATGGAGTATAAATAGAATTTGACATTTGGTCAAACATCATTATATCTGTATAATCAAAATTACCCATTTCATTTTGTGGCATTGGAATATTTTCAAATTTATCAATCCATTTTTTAGATACATCTAGAACATATGCATATGGTAATATATTATAAAAATACTTTGGATCTTTTTCTACTAGTGCTTCAATTTGGTCTTTTTCTGCGACTAGTATATAGTTTCTAAATCCATTTATTTTAGCTTTAATCTGTTCACCATATGTTGTTTTTCTTCCCATTAAGCATGCAAATATCATTGTGATAAAATTTGAGGCAAGTGCTATGTAATACACTATATGAAATTTAGGATTCATATCTTTAGTAACAGAATATCCAATTGCCCAAAGAGCGCATGATACAGCAAACATTAAACTACATTTAAGCATAATTTTATATGATGACATATCATTTACTTTACTTTCTAGTTTTTTCTCAACATTTTTTGAAACTTCATCGAAAACCTTATAAAAGTTTAGATTTTGGGTTAAATCTGTTTCATCTCCATTTTTAAATAATCTCTCATATACCTTTTTTTCATTTGATGATAGCTTAGGTCTGGTTTTAGAAGTTCTTTCTTCTAATGTTTTCTTGATGTTAGTTATAGCTTCTTCTGTATAATTATTGATTGTATCATACTCAATTTTTACATATTTACCTTTTATTAAATCATCTATTTCTTCATAGAATGCTTTAAAGTTACTTTTTATAATTATTTCTTGTTTTCCGTTAAATAATTTTCCTAGTTTATTGTAAATTACTGCCTTTTTTTCTTTATCTCTTGGTTCTTTTAATTTGATTACTTTTACTTCTCTTTTAATTGCTTCATCTAAATCAATAACAATACTTTTTATGATTGTTTGTTTTCTTTTATCATCAGATTCAATTATTTTTATATAACCTTTACTTGCAAGTTCTATAATTAGCGCAATTGATAATTTTCTACCAGTATCACCTTTATATAAATATCCAATTTCTGCAGCATCTAGTTTGTCTGGTGGATAAAATTCTACTGTTTCTACTCCTTTATCAAAATCTTTTCCATGCTTTTTCCATAAAATGTATGATATTATTGCAATTGTAATACAAATTAAACAAATTGTTAGTGATATTATTCCATAACTATTGTTGCCGGCAGTAAAATATCCTTCTGGTAATTCTATATCAACTGTAAGTGATTTATCTAATGAATAACTTGGAGATACATTTGCATATATAGTATTTCCTACTACATAATAGTTTACTTTATTAGTAATATCTTTTTTTCTATATTTATCATTGAAGAAGTGTATTTTTCCACTTATATTTGTTGTGCTTGGCATTCTTATTTCTAATGATGCATTTTTTATTTCTGTTCCCCAATAATCACCAAAGGCATGGAATATAAATTCATCAAAGCCTTTGTATGGGTCAGTTCCCATATTATATGTATAATTTATTTGATATTCATGTAGGCCTTTATCTATAGTTGTATAGGCATTTCCTATTTTGATTCTTTTTTTGCCTTTAACTGTATCTATACTGTATTCATCTGGTGAAGTTAAATTGCTAACTTTTGATTTTCTTGATATTGTGGTGCCTGTTTTATCTGTATATTCCAACCACTGTGGTACGAATTTGACTATTCCATGATGATTATATGCATAGAAATCAGTTGTAATGTATTCCGTTACATTAACTACATTTGATGAACTAACATCTAACACTACTTTATATTTTTCTATAGTAAATCCTTTTGCAGTGGAGTCATAATCATCATCTGTGCTATCAACTGGGCCAATATTTGCATATAAACAAATTGCCCCTAAAATCACAACTCCCGCAATCATTAGTGAAATGCTTCTTGTTTTTAATCCTTTTTTTGTTTTTAATGGCAAAATACCAACTATCAATGCAACAATTATTATCATTATTTCCATAATAAACCTTCTTATAATTCTATTTTTATATTTTGTTTTTCATCCTCACTTATTCCAAACATTTTTTCCGATTTAAATCCAAAGATTTTCGCAATTATATTGCTTGGAAACATTTCTACCTTGTTGTTGTAAATTCTTACAGAACCATTATAGTATTTTCTGGAATTTGCAATATCTTCTTCTATCTCTGTAAGTTTATTGCTTAAATCTA
>ERZ779737.3029-NODE-3029-length-10144-cov-4.158489_pt1 | contig 10144 bp, 3 predicted proteins | sample MGYA00511889_ERZ779737 | MGnify/ENA primary metagenome ERZ779737 (study PRJEB29588, sample SAMEA2163575) | human gut metagenome | biome: human gut; feature: human-associated habitat; material: faeces | place: Denmark | collected 2008/2010 ...
GGGCGATCGCCTCCGCGCGGCTCGGCGGCCTTGGGCTCGTAGGGCCGTCCTTCCTTTTCCGCGATGGCGGCGCGGCGGGAAAGACGGACGCGGCCTTTCTCGTCGACGCCGACGCACTTGACGATGATTTCATCGCCGAGCTTCACGACGTCCTCGACTTTGTTCACGCGGAAATCGGCGAGCTCGGAAACGTGCACGAGGCCTTCCTGCCCCGGCAGGCATTCGACGAAGCAGCCGAATTCCTTGATCGAGCGGACGATGCCCTTGTAGGTCTTGCCGATTTCGATCTGCGCGGTCGCGAGATTGACTTCGCTGATCGCGAGCTGCATGGATTCCTCGCTCGTCGCGAAGATGTCGACGCGGCCGGAATTGTCCTCGTTGATGTCGATCTGCGCGCCGGAAAGCTCGCAGATGCGGCGAATGTTCTTCCCTCCGGGACCGATGAGCGCGCCGATTTTGTCCGGCGAAATCATGATCGTGCGGATACGCGGCGCGGTGGGCTTGATCGTGGCCGACGGAGCGGGCTTGGCTTCCGTGATGAGCCCGAGGATTTTTTCGCGCGCCTCGCGGTTGCGGAAAATCGCCTCTTTCGCGATGTCGATCGGCAAGCCGTGAATCTTGAGATCGAGCTGAAAGCCGGTGATTCCCGCGTGCGTGCCGCAGATTTTGAAGTCCATGTCGCCGAAGTGGTCTTCCGCGCCGATGATGTCCGTGAGCACGACGTGCTTGCAGATTTTTCCGCTTTCGTCGTTGAGCGTGACGAGTCCGCAGGAAATGCCGGCGACGGGAGCGGAAATGGGAACGCCGGCGTCCATGAGCGCGAGCGTTCCGCCGCAGACGGAAGCCATCGATGTCGAACCGTTCGACTCCATGATTTCGGAAGAAACGCGGATGGCGTACGGGAACTCTTCCTCGCTCGGGAGCACGGGAACGAGCGAGCGTTCCGCGAGCGCGCCGTGGCCGATTTCGCGGCGGCCGGGCGAACCGAATTTTCCGCATTCGCCGACCGAGAACGGCGGGAAGTTGTAGTGCAGGATGAACGATTTCGACTTCGGCCCGCCGGAAAGACCGTCGAGCTCCTGCGCGTCCTTCGAGGTGCCGAGCGTCGCGATGACGAGCGCCTGCGTTTCGCCGCGCTGGAAAATCGCCGAGCCGTGCACGCTGGGCAGCACGTCCGTCTTGCAGGTGATCGGGCGCAGCTGATCGAGCGCGCGGCCGTCCGCGCGGACGCCTTTTTCGAGGATGCCTTCGCGATAAACTTTTTCCTGCAGTTCTTCAAAGGCGATGTTGACGTGGCGCGGGTCGATGTTTTCCTCGCCGAGTTCGGCGATGACCGCTTCCTTCGCCTCGGCCTTCACGGCGTCGACGGCGGCGTTGCGCTCAAGCTTGCCGGGCAGATAAACCGCCTTGGCGAGCTTTTCGTCCGTGTTCGCGATGCGCTTGCAGATTTCGAAAACTTTTTCGTCGCAGATGACGAGCGGGAAATCCTTCTTCGGCTTGGCGACTTTGGCGGCGAGTTCCCGCTGCGCGGCGATGAGCTTCTGAATCGCCTTGTGCGCGAATTCGAGCGCTTCGACGAAACGCTCGTCCGGCATCTGGTCGGCGGAGCCTTCAATCATCATCATGTCCTGCTCGTTCCCGACGTAGACGAGATCGAGCGCCGTGTCCAGCATCTGTTCGTGCGTGGGATTGACGACGAATTCGCCGTTGATTTCGCCGATGCGCACCGCGCCGATCGGGCCGTTCCACGGGATGTCCGAGCAAAGCAGCGCGGCGGAAGCGCCGTTGACCATCAGCACGTCCGGATCCGTCACCTTGTCCGTCGAAAGCAACAGACCGATGACCTGCACTTCGTTCAGAAATCCTTTCGGGAACAGCGGGCGCAGCGGGCGGTCGCAGAGGCGCGAGGTGAGAATTTCCTTTTCCGTCGGGCGTCCTTCGCGCTTGAAATAGCCGCCCGGGAAACGGCCGGCGGCGGCGAATTTTTCGCGGTAATCGACCGTCAGCGGGAAGAAATCCTGGTCGGGGGAACGCAGTTCGTTGGCGGCGGTCGCGGTGACGAGCACCGTCGTGCCTCCGCAGGACACCGTCACGGCGCCGTTGGCTTGGCGGGCAATCGAGCCCGTGCTGATCGTGATGCCGAAATCTTCGACAGACACATTGTATTCTTGTTGCATATGCTTTTTTACTTCTTTTTTTTTCCCGCGGGATTGCGGGAACGGATTTTTACGCTGTTATTTTTGACAAAAAAATTTTCGGGGAAGAGAAGCGCGGAGACGTTCGGCAAAGAGAAAAAGGGAAAAGCGCGCGGCGCATCATAAAAGCGTTCCCGCAGACGAATGCCGCGGGAACGCTTTCCACAGAAGAATTATCGGCGCAGACCGAGCTTGCGGATAATCGCCTCGTAAGCGTCGAGCTTGTTCTTCTTGAGATAGTTCAGAAGCTTGCGGCGGCGGTTCGTCAGCGCGATCAGCCCGTGGCGGCTGTGGAAATCCTTCTTGTGCGTGCGCAGGTGCTCCGTCAGGTGCGCGATGCGCGCGGAAAGAAGGGCGATCTGGACTTCGGAGGAACCCGTGTCCTTCTCGCTGAGTTTGTAATTGTTGATGATTTCGGTTTTGTCGTACATGTCGTGTTGTTTTGTTTTCAGAGCTGACGGAATTTCCCGCCGGGGAAATCCGCGCTCCCGACCGGCGAACCCGGTCCGGAAGCGCCGTCTCATCCCGCGTTTCCGCGGAACAGCTCCGGCTTTGCGGGGCTCACACCCCGCAGAACTCGACGCTTGGAGGAGAAATCTTGCCGCGTCGGAAACCCTCCCGCAAGCCAAAAAGAACGGCTCCCGCCGCGGGAACGCGCCCTCGCCGCTCACTCCGCCGCGCGCAGCAGCAGAGGAACGGCGGCGGACTTTCCGTCCGCGGGAACGGGAAGCTCGGCGCGAATCGCGTCGCCGTCGCGGGAACGTCCCGGAAGCGTCAGCAGGCGCAACGGCGCGCAAGGCCCGGAAATTTCGACTTCCGCGTGCGGCGTCTCGTCCGAAGAATGCCGGTAAAAACGGATTTTCAGGTTCGGACAAGTCAGCGCCGCGCGCCCGAGCGCGACGGCGTTCCCGCCGACGGCGAAGCGGCGCGGCGCTTCGCCCGGAAGAACGAGTTCCGCATAGCGGTTTTCGAGGAAAAACGCCGCGTTCCCGTCGGACGCCGCATCGAGCGCGATTTCGACTTCCGGATAAAACGGGAGGTCGCTCTCTGTCAGCGTCTTTTTCAGCGCGTCGTAATTTTCGCTTTCTTCGAAAAGCTTCGCCCAACTGCCGACGGAGCGGATGCGCCGTTCCCGCGCGCTTTCCTGTTCGGCGGAAAATTCCGGCCAATTCTCGGCGGACGGCCATTCCTCCGGCGTCGGGAGAATTTTGTTGAACTGAACGGCAAGCCACAGAACGGACTTCGCGTCGAGCCCGTCGCGCACGATCAGCGGTGCGTAGAGAATCTTCTTCTCGGGATCGAAGACGCCGCCCTTCGTCAGATAAACGCGCAGCACGGCCCACGCGCCCGGAATGCGGACGGACGCCGCGGGAACGGACGCATCGGAGAATTCGTAAAGGCGCAGCTCGAGATCCGCGTCCTCAGCATTCCCGCGGGCGAGCATCGTCGCTTCGGGCGCGTCGAGCAGCGTGCGCGGCGCGGCGAGCTTTCCGTCGACGGAAAGCTCCGCGTAGCGGCAACGCACGGTCGCGGACGGGAGCGAGGAGAAAAACGCCTCGTTCAGCTTTTCCCGCGTCGCGCCGTCGGGCAGGGAAAGCGTCCACAGCGTCGGCTTCGCTCGGTTCGAAAGCGCTTCGGCAATCTGCGCGAGGCGCGCGCACCAGTCTGAGTCCTCCTTCGACATGACGCCATCGAGCCGGATTGCGTCGAGAACGTGCCCCGGTGCAGGAACGCCGGGTTTCGCGGGAGCGGCAGGTTTGTTCCCGCCGCCGGCGAATCCGACGGCCGCCATCGCATCGCTGACTTCCTTCAGCCGCTCGACGGAAAGCGAGCCTTCCCGCAACGTGTCCGCGCAGAGCGGGAACAGGAAAACGTCTCCGCTGCGGCTCAGCGAGGCGGCGATTTGCGCGGCGGCGTCTTTTTCGAGGACTTCGACGCCGCTGCGGAACAGCGCGCTCCACCAGGGGATGTCCGCTTTGGAATTTTCGGCGACGACGGCAAAATAGTTCACGAGGAGATCTTTCTCGGAAGTTTCGCGCAGGAGGCGGAACGCCTTCGCGGGATCGGCGGGCAGAAGACTCCACTCCGTCGTCTGACGAACGCAGATTTCCGAAAAATGCGGATTGAGAATGCTGATTTTGTCGTTGAGCGCGACGGACATTTCTTGTCGGAGCTTGAGCTGGCGCTCGGAAAGCAGCGACGCGGGAACGCGGCTCAGCGCGACGCGGCTGTTCTTGTAAGCGTCGAAAAGCAGCGTGTTCACCTCATAGGAACGCACGTCCGCGCAGAAGCGACGGAAATCTTCCCAAGTTTTGACGTCGCGGCGAAGAGAATTCGCGCGCCCGCCCCAGAACTCGAGATAATTTTCGAGATATTCGGAAAGCATTTTTCCCGTTTCCGCGAATGCCTCCGTCGAAAAGACGGATTCAGCCGCGCCGCCCGCCGACGGCTTCTTTTTTTCCGCGTCTCGGAAAAAGTCGAACATCGTGGCGTACGGCGCCAGGAACTTCATCAGCGCGTCGGGATCGTAACGCGTCGGCACGGAGACGATGCCGAGCGATTCTTCCGCAAGCGCCGGAGAAACGCCGAGCGGCTTCGTCGCGGGATCGGCAAGAGCGCTGACGGCGGCGGAAAACTCCGTTTCCGTTTTCGGGAAAAACGCGAGCAGCTCGCGCGCGAGCTTCGCCCGCTCGTATTCCGCGCGCAACAGCAGCAGGCGGCGCAGCGCGGACGCCGACGGCGCAACATTTTTGTTTTCCGCGTAAGCTTTCGCGAAAGCATCGTATTCGTCGAGGCTGCGGGCGATGCGGGCATTGAGCTCGTCCCACGCAGAGGAAAAGCCGACGACGCTTTCGGGCGCGGGAACGTTTCCGAGGCCGGAAGAGATGCGTCCGAGCTCGGCGACGACGTCGATGACCATGCGCCCATCGTCAAGCTCCTTCGCGGGAACGGCGTTTTTGCCGTCGGCAGGAGCCGGCTTCGCAGCCGCGAACAAGCGGCGTTCCCGCAAGACTTCGCCCTGTTCCCGCAACCCGGCGAGTTCTCTGCCGAGGCTTTCGCGAACCCGCGAGAAAAATGCGCGGGCGGTTGCGGGATCCATGCGGAAGAACAGCGCGCGGCCGTGCTCATCCCGCGCTTTGGATCCGACGTCGAGATAGGAGAGAAATTCCTCTTCGTCGTCGGCGCTTCGGCGTTCGTAGTCGCCTACGGCGGCGCGCAGAAAATCCAGCGTGTAGGCAGAACGGCTGCGTCCCCGCGCCGTGACGGAATTTTCCGCCGCGTCGATTTCGGAAATCTTTTCGAGCGAAGCATCAAGCTCCGCCATGTCCTTCTTTTGCGCGGCGCTGAATTTTTCCCATGCGTCGAGAAGCGTTCCCGCCTCCGCGAACGAAGCGGGCTGCTCTTCGGCGAGCGCGAGAATTTTTTCCTGCGCGCGGTTGAAATCGAGCCCCGCCCGCAGAATTTCCCGCATGCGCGGATACAGCGTTTCCGGGTAGATGCTCAATGCTCGCCATTCGTCGAAAAATTCCTCGAACCATTTTTTCTGCGCCTGCGCGTAATCGTATTCGTAAACGATTTTCGCCGCGACGTCGGCGCTCGAGTTGTCGAATTCGCGATTGTAGCTCATCATGAGCCGCGACAGGTCTGGGCTGATGTCCGGGAACATGTAGCGGAGGAACGAATCCACCGGAGTGGCCTCCCCGAAGCGCGGATTCACGGAAAAAGAGATGCCGGCGAAATCGAACATCGCCTCGCGCTCGAGCGCGTCGAAACCGTCGTAATCCGTGGAAAGCGCCCAGGTCTGCATGGCGCGCACCGTGGGCAGGTAGACCATCTCCGTCTGCACTTGGTTGAAGACGTACTGCCGATCCGCGTAGCCGAGATTCATCCGCGGCCCGAAATTCAGAAGCGCGGAAAGCGTGAAGCCGAACGGCGGCGCGATTTTCTGCTCGGCGCGGTTGCGCGCGTCGTAGAAAAACTGCAGGCGCGTGAAGCGCGGCTCGCCGTGCATCTCAGCGTCGATCAGCAATTCAGGATTCTCGTCGCCGGACAGGCCCACGAGCGGAGAAGCGCCTATGTCTCCGGCCGCGAAATGCTTCGCGATTCGGGCGTAATACTCGGCGATCGGCGCAAGGCGTTCCCGGAACGAATCGTCGCGGAAAAACGCCGCGGCGATCCAGCCCGCGCCGATCAGCGCCATGAGGAGCGAAAGCGCATAAACGGGAACGCGTCGGCGGAAAAGCTCCCGCGCCGTGAACGAGGCGCGGACGCGCCGTGGGAACACGAAGTCGTGCAGCAGCCGCCGAATGAAAAACGCGCGCTGCTCCGGAAGCGGGCTCAGCGCGATCGGCGCTTCTTCCGTGCGCGCGCCGCGCAGCGACGCGAACGCCTCGGAAAGCACGACGCCGCCGTCGCGCGCGGACGTAACGAACACGCCGGCGAGCTTCGCCTGGTCGTTCCCGTGCCAGCCTTCTTCGCCGAAAATGCCGCTCAGGTAAATTTCAAGATTTTTGCGGAGTGCCGCGAAGCTTTCCGGAAACAGAAAGATTTTCCCCGTGTCGTCGGCGCGCGCGTCCGCCGCTTCGCGGGAACGGAAAAATTCTGCGCGCATCATCGGCGCAAAACTGCCGGCTCGGAGCTTCTCCGTCATTCCCGTCCAATAAGCGCGGAAACCGTCGGCGCGGAATTTTCCGTCCTCGGAAGGATTCTGCCAACCGAAAATCTTCCAGCTCTGCTCTTCGTTCAGCGCGGAAAAATACTCGCGGAAGCCCAGCAGCATGTCCGCCTTCGAAATGACGACATGGCAGGGCAAATTCATGCCGACCCGCGCCAGCAACGCGTCGAGTTCGGAGGAAATGAGAGACGCCTTGCGCTTGGTCAGCGTCTCGTCGTCCGCAATCAGGGCGTCCGCCGGAATGACAAGGATGACGCCGTCGAGCGGGCGTTTCCCGTGCTGCCTGCAGATGAGGCGCGCGAGGAAATTCCACTCCGCGCTGCTGCCTTCGAGCCAGCGGTCGAAGAAGACGCGCCCGGAAACGTCCAAGACGAACGCGCGGGCGCCGAGCCAGCAGCGCAGCGGGAACGCGGAGCCGCCGCGGTCGTCCTCGCCGTTCCCGTCGCTCGGCTTCGTCGTGCAAATCAGCTCAAGCCCGCTGTTCGCGAACAGTTCGGATTTGCCCCCGCGCGGCTCTCCGACAGCGACAAACCACGGCAGATCGTATTTACGACGGCGGGCGTTCTTCAGCAAGTCGAGTCCCTGCCGGAACTGAAGCCGAATCAGACCGAGCCGTCCGGACAGCCGCCGCTTCGCCGCCAGCGCTTTTTCGCCGCCCTGCACAAGGTTCGCGAGGTTGCGCCAGACCATCAGATCTTTGCGCAATTCGTTTGTCTCGACGGCGGTTTTCCCGCGGCGAGCGATTTTGAACGCGAGCGGAAGCACGACCGTCATCAGCAGAATCAGCGCGGCGAGCGCGAGCAGCAACGCGAACAGCCAATGCTGCTGAAGCCAGGAAAAAACGGACGAATCAGCCGCGGCGGCGGGAACGAGCGACGAGGCGCCGGGCAGTTTCGGCGCGGGCAGCGCGGGAACGGCGTCCGGGAGTGCGGATTGAGAAAACAGGCTCATGGATTTTTTCGAGATTCGGGTTCATCTCCGTCGAAAGGAACGGCATTTTCCGCGGAGTCGTCCGCGGAAGAAGCATACGCCGGGCGCGCCGCCGCGACCGCCGAAGCGAGCGCAGCGCGGTATTCCGCCGTCTCTTTCCGAAACACATAAAAATTGCAGCAGAACGCGCAGGCGGCGAAAACAGCCGCAAGCGCGAGCAGCACGGCCGGTTTGCGGCTGCGGACGCCGCGACGCCGGACGGCGTCTTTTCCCGCGCCCGCGAAAAGCGCATCTTCGCGAGCGTCGAAACCTTTCGGGAAACGCGCGGCACAAAGCTTCATGCGCCGCTCGACGTATTCGGCGTTCCCGCGGCAGCTGCCGTCGAAACCGAGCCCCATCAGCAGATAAAAAACGGCCAAGCTGTCCGCCGCTTCGGGGTCGTCGAGATTTTCGCTCAGCAGATCGAAGAATTTCTCGTCGCCGGAAAGCTCGCTGTAGTCGCGCGCAAGCTCGCGCCATTCTCGGCTGAACGGGAACGCGCCTTCCTTGATCGTGTAATCGATGAAAAAGACGAGCGGGCGTTCGATGCGCGTGAATTCTCGCCGCAGGACGGGATCGCCCTCGCAGCGGCCGCGGATGTCGTCCAGCGCGCGGCGGATGTCGCTGCGCATGGTTTCGGCGGCGACGGGCGCTCCCGCCTTGGAAAAACAGCGGTATTCGCAGACCAAATCGATCAGCGGACGGCACAGAGCTTCGAGGCGGTTCATGCTTTTCCTCCTTTGTTCAGAACAGTGATGAAGAGCGAAACTTCAAGCCGCGGGAACACGCCGTCGGCGCGGTCGACGAGCATTCCGCGTTCGTCGCGGATGCGCGTCCACACGTGCGGGGACTCCTCGCGTTCGAGGCGAAACCAAAGCGTGTTCGTGAGCGCCGGCAGAAAGCGCGGCGGATAGCGCATTTCGGAAAGTTTCACGCCGCGCACGCGGGAACGCGCATCGGAAGGATTGACGAGCCGGAAATTGTCGCCGGTTTCCACCGCTTCGATCACGCGGCGCGTATCGCCGGAACAACGCAGCGAGAGATAGTATTCGTCGGCGGAAACGAGATGCTCGTCCTTGAGCGCGACCGCCAGCTCATTCCCGGCAGCGTCCGGCGCGAAATCGAGCCTGACGTAGCTGGAAACGCCCTCCGCCATGATGAGCGAGCGGATATGCATGAAAAGTTCCCTGAAACACGGCGCGCAGTTTTCGTGATCGTATTCCGCGACGCTCCCGAGGTCGCGCAGCGGCTGCAGCGCGGCGAGCTGGCCGAGCAGCGTCTTCAGCTCCAAGTAAAGCCGGAACGGCGAGGTTTTTCCCGTGGCGAGCAGCGACGTGAGCCTGCCTTCTCCCGCGTTGAGCGCGCCGAGCTGGATTACGGCGGCGGCGGTTTCTCCGGAAAGCGTTTCCGAGGTGAAGCCGCCCGCGGTCAGATCGCTCAGAATTTTATTGCGGCGGCTGCGCAGCTGGATGTTCAGTTCCGTGGCGGCGGCGAGCAGCGGACAGTCCGCGCTCAGCGCGAGAAACGGCGGAACGAAGTCGGAATCGCGCACGGGAACGGGCTTCCCGGACTCGCGGTAAAGCGGGCGCACGCGCAAAAGCGGGAGCAGCTCCAAATCCGCGTTGTCGCGCGCATCGGTGGTGAGCCGCGCGTTGAGGCGCCGCCGCGCGAGCGGAATTTCATTGTCGCCGGTGTTTTCGTCGCGCACGAGCGTTTCATGCACGGAAAACAGCCGCTTCGCGCGCACGTCTCCGCCGTCGGCGAGATTGGCGTCCAGCTCGCTCCACAGCGGAAGCGCGAGCGAGATGAGAATGCATTCCCGATGGTTTTCCAGCTCTTCGGAAATGTCGAGCGGAGGGATTACCGCATTCCCGGGCATGCTGATTTCCTCGCCGCCGGGCATGAGCGCGGAAAGCTCCTTCAGCTCCAGCACCGTGTCGCTGGATATCCCGGAGGCAAGCTCGTAGGGATTGTTGTTATTGAATCCCTTCAGCTCCATTTCGTAGCGGACTCCCGCGATGCAGCGGCGCATCGGCTCCTCGTACTGGTCGGATATCTTGTAGTTCTCGTAGAGGGCGTTCATGCAGTTCTCGACCGTGGCGTAAACGCCCAGCTTCATGCGGGATTTCAGCGAATCCACGGCGTTGTCGCGGTCCTTTTCGAACTGGTAGGGCTGCGTTCTGGTAATGGGCAGGGTTTCGTTCCACTCGTCGCCGTGCTTCATCAATATGGTAAGAATGCGGTAGATGACCTCGTTTTCCGTTCCGCTTTCCAGCGAGGCTTTCTGGAGCTTCACGCTGCAGTT
>ERZ779737.3031-NODE-3031-length-10139-cov-2.783618_pt1 | contig 10139 bp, 5 predicted proteins | sample MGYA00511889_ERZ779737 | MGnify/ENA primary metagenome ERZ779737 (study PRJEB29588, sample SAMEA2163575) | human gut metagenome | biome: human gut; feature: human-associated habitat; material: faeces | place: Denmark | collected 2008/2010 ...
CTTGGTGTTGAAATAGTAGACACGCTGATCCTTTCCGGTGTCTCCGCCGTAAGTAAATCGTTTGCCGATTGTCTTGAACGTCTCCTTAATGCTCTCGCCGAGATTTCCCGAGAAGATCGAAGGCTCCGTCGAGCTGTCGTATGTAAATTCGCCGGGCTCGGCGCAAAACTCAACAACCTTGCCTTGCTCAACAATTATCATGCACTGACCGTCTGCAACCGCAATGCCCGAGCCGTTGCTGATAATGTTATCGTTACCCTTTGTGTTTGATGAACGTCCGCTGATTTGTTTTTTTCCTTTGGTAACAAGCACCTCTTTTGGCATTGCTTCACAGTAGAAAAATTCTTTCCATTGATCTGCGAGCGTTCCGCCGAGAGCACCTGCACCTGCTTTAATAAGTCCCATAATAAATTGCTCCTTTCGAGTTGTTTATGTTTTAAGAGATTTTGCACTGTACTTTGTTTGCTATGCTAAAAGACTGTTAATATCTGTTTCGGTTATCGGGATTAAATCTGCTTGACTTTCCTTTCCTTTTGGCACCTACACAGAGTATATCATTTTGTAATTCATTTATCAATATTAAATAATATATAGAAAGATTATACAATAAAATTGTGTGGAAATATGTTTTGCTTATTGACATTTTAAATCTAAAGTGATACCATGTTTATGGTATTTTTTACCTAAAAACATAATTTTATGGGGGATAACACATATGACAAAGCGAATCATTGCCGCATTATTTGCGCTGATTTTGGTTTTGGGTCTTTGTTCGTGTACCAAATCAGATAAGCAAAAACCCGTTCCGGATAAGATCTTAGCTTCAAAAAGCTCGCAGAGCACTTCAGAAACAGAAAAAACATCTGCGTCCGAGGCGAGCGGTTCTTCCAAAACCCAAACGTCCAAAGAAAATAAAACATCACAGACAATGAAATCGGTCACTTTATCAAACAGTGACAAACAATATTTTGAAAAAATGATGTCATACATTGTCGAATACGGCCTCACCGATATGGGAGTGGGTCATGAGGAAGAGGCAGATTATGTTAATAAGTTTTATGACTATGACTGCACATCCGGCAAAGCACTCAATTATGCTTTGAATATTATTTTTGCCGTTCCCTATGAATCTTTTGTAGACGATATGGCTCAGATATATGACTGGAGAGATTATGACGAACCGTGGTATATTGTGAATGAAGATGACAAAAATGAAGAAGATGACTACCACAGTTATATACGTGACCCTAAAAAGCTGTTTAAAAACGGTGAATATTACTGCGTAGTTGAGTCTTCATATGTTGATAAAATATTGAAAAATGTTTTTAACGTAAAGCCCGACCACAGTGTAATTATGAAAAACAGCAAGGGAAATGTTTGGCTTTATTATTATGACGGAAATTACTATTATGTATACGGTGACGGAGGAGACGGAGCAGGTCCTCTTGTTACCATTGACAGTGTTAAACAGCGTGCGGACGGAAAATATGTTATTGAAGCAAAACATAAATACGGCAATGATGATGAGGGTTACAGCTTTAGAAGAAAACTCAAAATTGTTGCGGATATAAAAATAGTTGACGGCGACAGCTTGTGGAGTATTTATAAAATCGAGACAGTTAAATAATGACAAAACCGTATTTGTCGGCAGTTTCCGGTATATCTATGAGAAAAATTATATAACAAAGAAAAAACCGCAAAACCTTCGCTTAACAGTGATAAGGAACTAATTCACTTATCAACTGTTAGCTGACGGTATCCGGAGTGCATACGGACAAATCCCGTCTGATTTCTAACAGGAAGTCAGACGGGATTTTACTTATAATCTCAGATTGAGAACAGGAAAGAACATGTTTTGGAGGAACCATTAATGACGAAACTGATTCACGCTTTCTACAACATGGATACCAACTCCGTGGAGCTAACCTACAACGACGGCTCCGTCCTTACGATTGATTGTGAGAAAGTGGAGAACCACTACGATGTTACAAACGGACAGATGGCAGACCTCGATTGGCTGCTGTACAACGCCGCGATGGAGTATGCTAAGCTAAAGAAGATGCTTCTGGATCACGCAAAGAAAAACGGCATCCGTTCTGGAGCGATCTTTATTACCAGGAACGGGAAGCCGTTGGACCGGAGCAATATTTGGGCGCAGATGAAATCCCTCTGCGAGGCAGCCGGAGTAAAAGCCAGCAAGGTGTTTCCTCACAATCTGCGCAAGCTGTTTGCCCGGACTTTTTACGGTATTGAGAAAGAAATCGCCAAATTGGCCGATATTCTGGGACACAGCAGCATCGACACAACAAGAATCTATATCATGACCGCTGGTACAGAACACCGGCGAAAAATCGAACGATTGGGCCTTGTAGTTTAGGCAATAAAAAACACCACATAATTTCCATTATGTTGTTTACTAGCCCAGACTGAATGCCAACTTAACAATAGCGCACTCTATTTTGGGTGCACCAAAGCCACCCTCATACTCTATAAAAAAAGAATTTGAGGGTGGCTTCGTGCTTCCCGCTTTTTGTACTGCCACTTTTATCTTAGATTTTACCATCTTTTTACATACTTTTCCTGTGTCCCTTGATTTTCATGTATGCTTGTGCTAAAATTATTTTGATTGGAAATTGGGCATATATCTTTTGATATAATCGTTTCACTACATAATGGAAATAATGTGTTGCGCTGAATGCCGCATTCATCTAGTTGAAACTCAGCACAGCGTGAGGAATATTACTTCCGTGCTGTGGAGTAAGGATTTGGGGCAGGCGGAAATGACCGATGCCCATTTTTGCATTTGTGCCCTGTGACACAGATTTGGAGGCTCTTGATGACGGATAAAGAGTTGCGGCGTTTAAGTCGGGGAGAACTGCTTGAAATGCTGATTGCTCAGGCAGCGGAAAATGACCAGCTAAAAAACAGATTAGAGCAGGCAGAAGCACAGCTCCGGGATCGCAAAATTGCGATTAACAACGCTGGTTCCCTGGCAGAAGCTGCTTTGTCTCTCAATGGTGTCTTTCAGGCAGCAGAAGCCGCAGCGCAGCAGTATCTTGAGAACATCGAACGGATAAGCGGCCAACAGGATGCAATCTGTCGTGATATGAAAGAACAGGCAAAACAAGAAGCTGCGGAGATCCGGCAGGAGGCAGAGGCGTACAGCCAAAAAGTACACGCGGATGCGGATGCCTACTGGAAGCAGGTCGCTGCCAGAGCGTCCAAACTGCTGGCAGACCAGGAAGCACTGCGGCAATTGATTCAGTCCGCTGGAGAGGTTGAGATCAATGAAGAACACAGCAAATCCGTCCCGCGAGCTTCCAACCCTGGAACAGCTCGAAACGGAGCTTGACAGAGAGAAATACAAAAAGCGATATCGGCGGGTCCTGAGAAGCACTGTCTATACCCTTGTGGTCGTTGCGGCTGTAGCCGTATTGGTCGCCACCATCTGGATGCCGGTGCTGCAAATTTACGGAGCCTCCATGGCCCCGACGCTGGACGAGGGAGATATTGTGCTCTCTGTCAAAGGGTCGGATTGTGAACTGGGCGATCTGGTAGCCTTTTACATGGGCAACAAGATTTTGGTCAAACGCTGTATCGCCGGCCCCGGTCAGTGGGTGGATATCGACGTTGAGGGCAATGTGTATGTGGACGGCAATCTGTTGGATGAGCCGTATCTGACAGAAAAATCCCTGGGGGATTGTGACATTGATTTACCCTACCAGGTGCCGGATAACCGGTACTTTTGCATGGGCGACCACCGCTCTACTTCTGTGGATTCCCGCAGCACTACGGTGGGCTGCGTCTCCGGTGAACAAATCGTCGGAAAAATCGTATTCCGGGTCTGGCCGATAGCAGATTTCGGGATACTTAAATAGAGAGGCGGGTGATTGGCATATGAAGCACGGTGCGTTACAGAGCGCAGAAAAATATACGAAGGCACATCAAAGGAAGAAACGCTGGTACCGGGTTGTAACCGGTCTTGCCTGCGTTGTGGTGTTCTGCACGGTCTACGCATTGATTCTTCCCGCCATTACCATGGAAAAGGGAGCGTGTGAGATTCCTGAACACACCCATTCGGAGGCTTGCTACACGCAAGTAACCTCTGCCACCCGGACCGAGCCGGTGTGTACCATCGAAAGCCTGAATCTCCATCAGCATGACGATACCTGCTATGACAGCGAAGGAAACCTGACGTGCGGGTATGCAGACTTTGTCGTTCACCAGCATGATTCGGCATGCTATGACGAAAATGGGAACCTTTGGTGCCCGCTGCCGGAGATCGAGACCCATGAGCACACCGGAAGCTGCTATGCCGTGCCGGAAACAGACGCACCCGAAGTACATACCCATACGGATGATTGCTACACCGTGGAGCGCGGCGAATTGATCTGTACGGAATCTACGGAACCGGCCCATGTGCATACGGATAACTGCTACACAGAAACGTCTGCTTTGGTCTGTGAAGAAGATCATGAGCATACCGAAAGCTGCTATGAGACAACGCGGGAACTGACGTGCGGCGACACAGAGGAGCCTGTACACCAGCACACCGACCAGTGCTACGAGCAGATAAAGACGTTGATCTGCGAGCTGCCCACCGAACCGGCGGAAGAAGCAGAACCTGCCGAACCGGAGTTGATCTGTGAGAAGAAAGAAATCATTCTCCACACCCACGAGCCCTATGAATCCCCGGAGGACCCGGGCTGCTATGATGATGACGGCAATCTGATCTGCGGCAAAATCCAGGTTTTGGAGCATCAGCACACGGATGCGTGCTTTGAGACGGTGGAGGAACCGGCGGATACCGAGGCTCTGACCTGTACGCTTCCCGAGGATGAAAAACACACCCATACCGCCCTGTGCTATGGCACCTGGGAATTGACCTGCGATATGGAGGAACATACCCACACGGAGGAATGCAGCACTGCGGAAGAAACAGAAGTGACAGAAGAAACGGAAGAAACGACCGAACCGGAGGAAGAGATGTCCGGCATGGAGATCGATCCCAGCCTGCCGGTTATGGGCACTGCCTACGCTTCTGGCGCCAAAACACGCGCTTATTCGGTGATGACTCTGGATGCGGATACAACAGGGGCAACCGATCCCGTTTCCGTAGAAAACTATATCACAGGCGCAACACTCTATTACCGCACGGATGAAAACGCAGCGTGGACCAATGTATCAGGCGCGACGGATATTCCCGGCGACGCGGATTTCAAGCTGGAGATCAGCTATGGCAATGTCCCCATCGACACCCTTCTGGCGGCAGACGGGAAGATGACCTATACCATTCCGGCGCTGTTTCGCAACGCTACGGTCAACGGCAAAATCACCAGCGGCAGCGCCGAGGTGGGCACCATCACGGTGGCAAACAATACGGTCACTCTCGCCTTTGATACTACATGGCTGGCAAAGCAAAAGACAGAGACGAATACCGTCATCAGCGGCGACTTTTTTGTGGAAGCAGAAGTTAACCTGTCGCAGGTCGGCGAAGATAGAACCGCTCGAATTGTCATTGGCAAGACAACGATCACCATTGATTTTGACGGTGACATTGTTGCCCAATACGGCAATGTGGACCTGACCAAAACCGTCTCGGCCATCTCGGAAGAGACAGACGGCGATTATCTGACTTACACCCTGACCGTGACGGCTGGCGCGGATGGCTGCCCGGAGGTCAAGGTGGTGGATACCTTTGCGGATACCCAGCACATCGAGGAATATGTGGGCGTGACGGGCGGGTCCAGCGCTACCAATGATACGGATGGCCCCACGGAAACCGGAGGCACCGGAAGCGTCTACATCGGTGCGGCACCCACGGAGGAAAATCCCATCCCAGATCCCGCAGGTGAAAACCCGACGAAACCCGGCACGCTGGTCTGGGTTATCGGCAATATGGGACCCAACGAAACCCGGACTTTGACCTACCGGGTCAAGCTGAAGGATGCATACACCGGCGTCACGGCAAAGGGAAATCTTCAGAACACGGCGAATGTTTACTCCAAGACCTACCAGCGGGACAGCGACACCGTCACCTTTACGCCCCGTGCTGGTGCAACCATGTCCAAAGTGGCCTCGACGTTTACCCCCGGCGAAAACGGCGGAGGCACCATCACCTACACCATTTGGGTGAAGGCCAATGCGGACAACAGCTATGTCCTGGACAATGTGAAAATCATGGACGCGCTGGACGGTTCAATCGAAAATCAGAATCGGACCTCAGCACCCATCCGCCAATATCTGTCTTACGATGCAAACTCGTTCCACCTCTATCAGGGCGGTTCCAACGGCCAGAACGGAAGCAGCGGCTTAACGGAGATTACGGCAGGAACTACACTGAACATCACGGATACGGACAATGACGGCAAGAAGAACGATAGCTTCACCTATTATGTGGGTTCCCTGGCTCCCGGTGAGAGCAAGACCCTGACCTACACGGTGAATGTGGAGCCCGGTGTGTTCGTGGCGGCGGGAAACAAAGACTTTAAGATCAACAATCGCGCCTGCATTTATACCGATGACAGCAGAAAAGATGGCGGCGTATGGCTGAAAGGCTATAACACCAGTAAGACCATTAACCGCAAGGTCTGGAGCCGAAAGCTGGCGGGCGGGAAGCAGGAGACGGAAAGCACTGTGTCCATGAGCGGCAGCGTGTATGACGCCACCGACAGTTCCGTTAACCAAATCACCTCCCCTGACAGCAGCTTCACTGTGCCTGCCGGCAGCTACAAGTATCAGGTGGCAGCCAATGAGGCGGGAGACTGGGATCTGTCCTCTGCGTCCATGGCTGACAGCCTGGGTAGCCAGTACATGGAGTTTGTGGGCTATGTCCGGGTGGAGGCCTATACCATCAGCAGCAATGCACCCGGTTCCGGCCTGGACGATGCAGCAGCCATTGCCAATTTGAGCGGCCGCACGCCCGATCAAACCGTCTGGGTAAAAGTTGACGGGCAAACCTCCTTCAGCTTCACACCTGAGCAGATTGGATTGGATGGAACGCAAGCCTACCTTTTGACCTACTACGCGCAGCCCACGAATATCGACGGCATTACGCAGGTGGTAGTGAGCAACCGCTTCGAACTGACCGGTGAGGTGGTAATCGGCAACTTCCGGTATGTTGTGCTAACCGGTATTGGCGCCGAAGCCTCCGTCGTTGTGAAGGGCGGCAACAGCTTTGCTGCGGAAAAGCAGAGCTGGTACTACGAGGAACCCAAGGTGACCACCGGAGACTTTGCCAATGGCGCACTGTACTGGGTCATCAAGGTGGACGGAACTGTTCTGCCCAGTGGCACTGCCATCAAGGACGTCACGAATGCGGTCGGCGGGTCGGCTCACTATATTCGGGACACCTCCTTTGTGGGCGTATATACGGGCAATTTGGGAACGAACTCTCTCGCGGATTATGCGGATTTGGATTCGCTAATCGCCAGCAACCTGCTGACGGCCTTAGAAAGCAGTAACTATACCGTTGCGAAAAACAACATTTCTCTGACGCTGACCCTGAATACAGAGATTTCCTTGGCGCAGGGTGATTCCCTTTATCTGATTGTCAAGACCGAGCCGAGTCAACTGCCCGCCAAGAAACGAGACGCCTTTACCTATAACAATAAGCTGCAAAGCTCCTCCGACGGCACCAACTGGCTGGACCACAACACGGCCAGCAAGACCCTGTACGGCAGCGAAAATATCTTTAAGGAACTGGGCCGTGTCTTTACCTATCCCGGTTCCGGCAACTCCAGCACGGACATCCAGCGCGGCACAAATCAGGCCATCAGCACAGGCGCGCTGAACGGAGCGGGTACCTATGTGGCCTGGCAGATTCATGTGAACTATGAGGGCAGCCTGTCCGGGCGGTACCGTGTGGTCGAGCAGATCCCGGGTGGGATGGAGGTAACCTATGTCCGTATATGGTGGCTGGGAGATAAATATAAAGCAGTTCTGCAGGATTCCAAACCCACCTTTGCGCAGCTCACAGCTGAGGAAATCGCCGCCCTAGGCGGCAGCTGGACGGAACACGCGAAGACCCTGCCCAGCAACAACGCGGGAAACCAGACGAACTACTATTACACCAACGGTCAGCAGGTGATCTGGGATATTGTCAATCTGGTAGCCGGAGGCGGATACCGGGACGATTATGCCGTGGAGATACAGATCGTCTGTAAGGTAACGGATCCTGACGTTCTTCTGGGCGGCGTGAGCAAGGAGTTCAACAATGTGGTCAGCCTGCAAAATTCCGAGGGAACGACCATCGGCAACGACAGCAATGGTGTGACAATCGGAAAACAGACGCTGTCCAAGCAAGGCACTTATAACCCCGAAACCAATGGCGGCCGGTATCCCTTTAAGATCACGCTGAATGAGTTGGGCGAGGATCTGGTCAGCGGGTCGGATACCATCACCCTGGTGGACGATCTGAGCGATACCCTGATTCTGGACACCGCTTCCATTCAGGTGGTGAACACCAAGACAGGCGAGGTGGTATCGAACTGGACCGCCTCCGTGGAAGGACAGACGCTGAAAATTGTCCTGCCGGACAACCTGCCTCTGACCGTTACCTATGAAACCACAGTCAACGCCGCGCCGGGTCAGACCATCTCCATTTCCAACAACGCCCATTGGAAAGGCTATACCACCCCCAGCGGCGGCAGCGTTGAGGTCGAAGAATTCCATTATTCTTCTGGCGGCACCGCTGGTGCGGACACTTCTCCCAGTGTAACAGTCAAAAAACTGGATCAATACAATACCAGCCAGACTCTTTCCGGCGCGACGTTCACATTGGTGGAGGGAACCTATGCTGACGGTACGTTTACCCCAACAACGGACGGCCTTTCCCTGACCGGCACCACCGGCGAGGACGGAACCCTGACCTTCGGAAAAACAAGCGAGCAGACCATGTCGTATAACACCGTCTACTGCCTGACCGAGACAGTGGCCCCGGAAGGATATGTGCTGGATGCCGTGCCCCACTATTTCGCTGTGGCAAAGCAGCAGGAGGACGGGAAATGTCCCACCTTCCCGAATGGTGTGACCGTCTGGTATCAAAGCGCGGACTACACCTATCAGGCCTACAACCACAAGGGCGAAGCCACGGTGGCCAAGGCATTTTTGGATGCGGGCGGCAATCATCTGGCAAAAATCGACGGAGCCTACCGTTTCGGAATCTATGCCGAAGCAAATCCCACCGGCAATCCGCTGCAAACGGTGACCATCACATACGCGAACAGCACGGTCACGCCGGAGAGCGGGACAGCGAAGTTTACAAACCTGACCCTTGGCGGAACCTATTACATCTACGAGCTGGATGATAACGACGTGCCGATCCGTGGAGACAATACGCTGGCCACGGTGAACGGCGCAAACTTCCTTGTCACCTATTCCAATGGCCCCGCGGTAACCATTCCCGAGAGCGGAACCGCCGCAGCCGCCGTTACCGTGACCAATCAGGTCTGTTATCCTGAACTGCCCCACACCGGCGGGGCCGGAACCACCCTGTATACCAAGGGAGGCGTCTTGTTAACGGCAAGCGCGATGTTCCTTCTGTTGTATTACCATACAAAACGCAGAAAGGAGGAATCCACATCCTCCTGATGCGCGGCACGATCCCATTACTACGCAGAAACTTAAAAAGAAGAAGGGAAGTCAAACAATGAAACACGCAAGAAAACTCGCCAGTCTCCTGCTGGCTCTAATTATGGTTTTCGCTCTGGCTACTACCGCGTTTGCGGCAGAAAACACTACAATTTTTGCTCCCAAGGGAAGCGCCCGAACCTATGATGTTTACCAGATTTTCACCGGCGACCTCTACAACGGCGTCCTGTCCAACGTAAAATGGGGCCAAAACAGTACTGGCACCGTGGGAGAAGCAGTTGACCAGACTATTCTTGATGCTCTGGCCGCTGTAAACAGCAAGAGCGATACTGAGAAGTTGACTGTGATTCAGACTTATGTCAATTTCGGCTCCACAGCTATCGGTACCGTTTCCGACAGCAATCCCCTGACCGTAACCACCGGTTATTACCTGATTAAGGACAACGGCCCTGTGGGTAACGGCGAGGATTACTCTCTGTATGTAGTCCAGGTTGTCGGCCCCACTACCATCTCTCCCAAGGTTGGAACCACCACTTCCGATAAGAAAG
>ERZ779737.3032-NODE-3032-length-10138-cov-2.524546_pt1 | contig 10138 bp, 7 predicted proteins | sample MGYA00511889_ERZ779737 | MGnify/ENA primary metagenome ERZ779737 (study PRJEB29588, sample SAMEA2163575) | human gut metagenome | biome: human gut; feature: human-associated habitat; material: faeces | place: Denmark | collected 2008/2010 ...
CGGCAGCCGGAAGCGCGCTTGCAACCGGACAAAAATTTAATAACGGCGAAGTCGCACGCCACGGCGGAAATAACGTCAAAAGCGTCGCAGAGTACGCCAAGGAAAAAGGGCTCGGCGTGGGTATCGTGACAACGGACAATCTTTACGGCGCGACGCCGGCGTCGTTTTCGTCGCACGCAAACAACAGGGGCGACACTTCCGAAATAATTAAAGGGCAGATTAACGACGTCGTGGACTTGTATCTCGGCGCGGGAAAAGACGAATACACGAAATATAAATCGCAGTTTGAAAGCAAGGGCTTTACGTTCGCGACAAGCTTCAACGACGTCGTCGGAAGCGTTTTGAGCAATAAATTGATTATGCCGGTTTCGTCGCTTCCGTCGGAAGACGGCACCGCCGATACGCCTACGCTCGAAATGTGCACCGAGTTCGCGCTGAAATTTATGGAAGCCCGCTTCCCGGGCGGATATTTTCTGATGATCGAGGGCGCGCATATCGACAAAAAAAGTCACAAAAACGATATTATCCCGATGGCAAAGTACCTTAAAAGCTTCGACAACTCCATTAAAATCGCATACGACAGGCTAAAAGACCTCGACAGTGCGATTATCGTCACCGCCGACCACGAAACGGGCGGGCTGAAATACAAGGACGGCGAAACCAAAGACGATATCAAAAACAGCCTTTATACCACAAAAACGCATACGGGCACCAACGTGAAATACTTCATTTTCGTGAAAGGATTGTCCGAGGACGAGCTGAAAGCGATTATTCCCGAGAAAATCGACAACACCGACGTAAACCGCATCGCGCGCGCTCTTCTCGCCGCTTAAACATAAATGGTTTCAAATACTTGACTTTATGCGGTTTTTAAGATATTATTTTAACCGTTGTGCGGACATGGCGGAATTGGCAGACGCGTAAGATTCAGGTTCTTATGGTCGCAAGGCTGTGCAGGTTCAAGTCCTGTTGTCCGCACCAAACAAGAATAAAACGAACCGAAACTATTCGGTTCGTTTTTTCATATCTTGGTTTGCGACAGGACTTGTGACAATGCAAGGCATTGTCTGCACACTCCGTGTGCCCCTGCACGCTGTGCAGCTGTCGCAACGCTTTGCAAGTAAACTTGCTCGCTTATGCTATTACGCTCGTTTTACTCGCTACAAGTCCTGTTTTTGTAATTTTAAAAAACCTAAAACAAACGAATCGGGGAATACAAATTGCTTTTCTCCAACAGCAAATTTTATTCTGATATACTTGCCGTCATTTGACATCCAAGAAACTGTTCCGTCACCGAATTTTTTGTGCGTTACCGTAATGCCCACCTTGACTTTTGCAAGCATTTCTTCCAACGCTTTTTGAACGGAATCGTCTTCAACAGGCACGGTGTCGACAACGTCATTCGTTCCGTTTGCGACATTTTTAGTTTTTGCCGTCGCGCCGTCAGCGTTATCTTTATCCGCACGATATTTTTCGGGGATAAGAATATTTTCAAAGTCGGTCATAGTAGCCTGTTGCTTGCTGTATAATGCCTCGTATTCTTCGCGGCGGAGTACCGTATCCCAACCGCCGATTGCTTCGCCTTCGTGTTTGTCGATACCGGTATACGATAAACTCGAATTCTCGTATTTTCTAAATCCGAAAATGCCTTGATTCATCTTTTCGGAATCAAACAAGCCGATAGAACACAACACGTCAAAATCTTTTACCGTAAGCCCCGTAACCTTTTGGAAAAGTTCGGGTTCGATTTGCGTAATAACGTCCTTTATCGTTTGTTCGCGATAATCGGTGAGATACATAAATGCAGGAATTCGCGCTGCAAGTTTCAAAAGGTTTTCCTGTACCTGTTTACGCAAAGATTTTGCCTTCTTTTCGTCTTCGGTAAGTTCTTTTTTCTCGGTTGGCGTTAAATCGTCACCTTTCTCCTTTTTGAGTTTTTTAACCTTTTCAGAGCGGTTTATAATCGTCTGAATCTCGGCGTTTAGCGAACGAAAACCTTCGATACGCATAAGTGCATCCAAAGCGTCCTGATTGTTCTGCAATTTTTTGAGCGTGTCGTTGTCAACGTGCACCAAAAGAGCGGTTTGCCAACGCTTTGCAAGCAAGGTTGCCGACGTTCCTGCATAAGTAATATCCAAAATGTCCTGTGCGTCGATACGATTCATTGACGAGCCGTCAAACGCAAGCACAGGCAAGAAAGAAATGAAATCTCTCACTTTTTGTTCGGGGCTTGTTTCGTCAACTTTCAATCTGCACGAATAGTCGGAAATCTGATGCAACGCACGCTCTAATGCAAAGTCGAAAATATAACACTCTTGCTTGATAATTTCCTTGTCGCCGTGGTCATTCACGATTTCCCAAGGTGATTGCACCCTAAAAGCCGTCTGGAAATACGTTTCGGGCGATTTTAAGTTTCTAAGCATAAACACGCCTGCCCACGGTCTTACGGTGACGCCGGTATTGAGTTTCCCGCACGACAGAGTGATTGTTTTCGTTTCAAGAGGATCGCCCATTGCCGACAAAACAGGTTTGAGAGCGTCCAAGCCGATGCCGACTTTTGTTCCTGCACACACGATAATTTTGTAGTCGTCAAAAAAGTTGTTTTGCTTTTGCCTTAACAAATTATACATTGCATAGCAACTTGCAACGTTGGGCAAATACCAAAAAGTATGCGACAGCACGTTCAAAAGAGTGGTGTCCGAAAACGGCATAGGCGGACGTTCTGCGCCAAGTTTCAAACCGTCCACGGGCATATAATTGCCTTGTATCATTTTAACCCACTTTTGCACGTCTTCTTCGTACACAAATCTTGACGTTTCAATTTTTCCTTTTTCAAGCGGTTGCGCCTTAAAAAACTCGTTTATATCGAATTCGTCATACCCTTCGTTTATGGCAACGTTCGCCGTAATGGAATCTGGCACTTTGTATGTGAGCATAACCATTTTAGGTAGTGCCGCATAAGGATTTTCACCCAAAGACTTGTCCCAGTTTTCTTTTGCCGATTGTTCGTCCGAATATGTCCAGTTGAACACTTGGTCTTCCAAAAATTCGCCCGAATTAAGCGCGCGGAACGGTGTACCCGACAAATACAGATAATGCAAAGAAGTGATAGGCAAAAAGGTTTCGTTTATTGCATTGCCTGCTTCTTCTTTCTGATATTTTTCAAGGTCGAAATCGTCGTCTTCTTCGTCGTATTTTTCAAACAAATTTTTTGCATTTTCACGCCAAGCACCGAAATGGTATTCGTCAAAAACGATAATATCCCAGTTGGTTGTATGTATAAATTCGTTTTTCGCCTTTATTCCGCCTGCTTCGTTCGTACCAAGCAAATCCTGAAAAGAGCCGAAAACAACGATAGGCTTTGTTTTGTCGCAAGCGTCAAATTGTTCATCAAGTTTTTTTGCGTCGAACTTTGCCTCTTTGTTGCTCACAAACTGCCAGCCTTTGAAATCAACGTGATGAGTCAAGTCTTCTTGCCAAGCGGATTCAACGGCAGGCTTAAACGTAAGCACAAGGATTTTATTGAACCCCATCGCCTTGCACAATTCGTATGTTGCAAAAGTCTTGCCAAAACGCATTTTTGCATTCCACAAAAATTTTGGTGGGCGCGTGGGATCGTCAATTTTTGATTGCTCAAAATACGATTTTGTCATATTGACGGCTTGTTGTTGTTCGTCACGCATTGCAAAATTCCACGTGCGATTGCCTTCAAAACGTGTTTCGGTGCGGACTTCTTCGATTGCCGTCAATGCGTCCGAAAGCGTGCATTTGAACCACTCGTTTTTATCCGTGCCTTCGTTAAGTCTGCTAAATCCTTTGTGCTTTAACAAACGGTGTATGTCCTTGTCGGTAAAACAAGTACCGTCGGCACGCATTGCCGATTCTTTGAACAGAATTTTGAAATTGATTGCCGCCGTATGCAGTTGTTCTTTGATACGTGTTTCGGTGTCTTTTCTGTCTGTGTATCCGATTTTGATATATCCGTCGTGATCTTTTACGTCGGGCAGAATATAACCGTAAATTGTCGGCACAACGTCAGGACGTTTATGTAGTATTTCGGAAAGACTGATATTGTTTGCCATAGCGTCACTCCATAGGTTTAATCATAGATTCGATAAAATCAATTTCTTCTTGCGACAAATTGTATTTCTTATACAACTCTTCATCCGTCCACGGTTTGGAAAAATCTTGCATAGGCACGAATTGATAAACCTTTGCTGGTGCATGATGTGTATGTTTCAATAAGCTAACCATTAGTCTAAAAAATTTAGTTTTAATGTAACTGACAAAATTTTCCGCTTCACTTTTTGTCGAAAATCCGCCAAATTGTCTGAACGTCTGGGTGCAAATGTCATATGGGATTCCTACGATAGGTTGCGGTGGGATTTCGCCAATTGCCCCACTTCCGTATACTTCAGGAATAAAAACTTTATATGTTTCTGATGAAAAATCTTTTTTCAGATTTACAATAGGCAATAAATATTTAATTTCTCTTTTTAAATTTTTGCCTAATCCAAAAACCCTATATTTGCAACCTTCAGTTTTAACAATAGAAAAGCATTCAGGTTCTTTTTGAAAGGCATTGCTCAATAAGCCATACGGTGTTTGCGATGATGCTATTGTTGCAACAGAATGACCACCATTTGCCCAAACCTTATTTTTTATGGCAAGCAAACTGCTATTTCTAATTAAGTAATCAGATCCTTCTTCTTTTAGATTTCTTACGAAATGTGTCGTTTCTTGATTTTCGTGAGTAAAGAAATCACACGCTCCATTATGTTTTTTATCCCACAAAAAATAACAAATACCGCCTTTTACATCGACACCAGAAAAAACATCCTTAGAATTTAAATAATCATGTATTACAGAAACTCTTTGATCTTTAATCATCATATCTCTAAACTCATCCAATGCACGAGTTCCACCAGTCATCCATCGTGAAGGAATAATCATTGTAAAATAATTTGGTGAAAGTTTTTTTGACATGTTTACAAACAACTGATAGATAGGTATTGCATTTGCTTTTCCTTCTATTTCCGATGTTGATAATTGATAAGGTGGGTTGGATATAATTACGTCAAATTTCATATTGAATATTTTCTCCGGGTTTTCTGTGTGTATAAATTCATATGCGTGAGTTTCTTTGCCTTCTTCTCGTTTCCATTGCGTTTCTGACGCACCGCAATATTTGCATTTTCCATTTGCCCAAACGTGATTCACTCTGCGAAATCGTATATTGCCTTCGGCGGTGTCGAAATGAGAAATCGAGTATTCGCCGTTTGGATATTTTGAGCAATACAGGCTACGACGAGACAACAGACTTGTGAGTTCCGTGATTGCAATGCCGAAAAGTTGTTTATGGAAGATATGGTCGATACGTTCTTGCAAGTTAGGGATTTTGTCTTGCAAGCCTACAAGCAAGCGTTTTGCAATTTCCCTAAGGAAAACTCCGGTTTTGCAAGCCGGATCTAAAAACGTAGTGTTTGGATCGGAAAACAATTCCTGCGGCAGTAAATCGAGCATTTGATTTACCACATCCGGCGGGGTAAAAACTTCGTCGTTAGATAAATTCGCAAGACACGACAAAACGTCGGGTGTGTGCAAAGTCTTGTTTTTGTAGATTTTGTCAAAAAAGGTTTCAGCCATTTTCTTGCACCTTCCTGTAATGCACGGGCGGATATTCGCATATCGGCTCTGCCATATATTCTTTTGTTGTGGGGTTTATAGACAAATATTTCCTTATGTCTTCAGGAACGTCGAGAAGGGATAGTTGCTTATTTTTGGGCTTGTCGTTGGCTTTGAGCATCACGTCAAGGCGGAAATCACGGCGTTTGAGTTTTGTGCCGAGCATAAGACTCCATTCGGGGAAAATAATAGGAGTATCTGTGTCTTTTTGATTTTCATCCACACACATAAGCGTCAAAGCGTTGCCGCATAAAATGTTTTTGGAAAGGATATATTTTACGGCTTCGCGCGTTTCATCACTTACCGCCTTTTTACAAGCAGATTTATATTCTTTATCCCACAACTTGAAAAGCCGTGCGCGACATTCTGCAACGTTGTCTTGCATAATATCCACGCCGTAAAGGCTTGTTATTGCAAGCACGGAATATCTTTCAAAGTCATATGGGTTTGATTTATACAGTTTTTTTACAGTGGTAAGTTTGCGCGCCAATATTTCAGCCAAAAAATTGCCGTCACCGCATGCAGGTTCTAAAAACCGACTGTCTATTCGGTCGCATTCTTGCGCGACCAAATCGCACATCGCCTTGACTTCACGCTCGGCAGTAAACACTTCGCCGTGCTCGGCAACCCGCTTTTTTGATTTTATTTGTGAATTGTGCAATGGCGCAATCATTTTTTGAAAACCACCTATTATATATTGCAATTAGTATATCGTATTTGCGATATATAGTCAATGTATTTGCGAAGTATATATGTCGTAAAAGCGTAGTAAACTATTACAAGAGGTGCAAATGAACGTTATAGATAAAATAAGAAAATTGCAATGGGAACGTGGTTGGACAGACTATAAATTGGCGCAAGCTGCTGATATATCGCAATCTTCGCTTGCCACTTTATATTCTCGTTAAACGCCGCCAAAACTTAAAATGTTACAACGCATTTGCGAAGCATTCGGAATAACTTTATCTCAATTCTTTTTGGACGATGAACAAATTGATATATTAACAGAAATGGAAAAGAAAATGATTTCTTCTTTCCGGAAACTCAATCCCGAAAAACAACAAGCATTGATAGAGCTGATAGCCGATTAACAAATGGTTCCGTGATATCGCGGAACCATTTTTTTGTATAGAGAAAACCGATAAAACGTCGGTCTTTTGTTTTTGCGGTTTGGGGGAATGTGATTAGTTTTCGTCGGTGAAAATCTTTTTCTGCTTTTTGAAAGATGTTTTGAACGTAAGGAACGAGAACTCGTTTTTCATATTTTTGAAACTTTCGGGCTGCGCCTTAAACCAGATAAGCCCGACGATCGATACCGCGACAACGGCGATGCCGATGCCCGACAGCGCGCCCAGAAAATCGATTGCGACGTCCTGCCAGGTTGCGTATCGTCCGCTTGTGAAAACGGGCAGTTGGAACATTTCCGAAATGCCTGCGACGACAAACGCCGAAAGTAAGGAAAGGGGCAGCGACACCCATCTCGGCTTAATAAGTAGGAAGAATGTGCCGAACAATCCGAACCCCAGCACAAGGAAAAGCGAGAAGTGCCCGAGCCCTTTTCGTATAAGCGTGTGGAAGGTGTCGAAGACTGACACGGTAATCGTCTTTTCGACGGTAAGGTCGGGGCGGCCGACGTACGTTGCGCGCACGGTGACTTTGCCCGATTTGTCGGACGTAAACACGCCGTTTTCGTCGATTGAGCCTTCGCCTTTGACAACTTCCCATTTCACGTTTTTCGTGACGTTGCCGCCCGTATAAGCGGTGAGATCGATTTTGCCGCCTTTGACGCATCTGTCGGGTGCGACGACGGTAAGCCCGTCCACGACGTCGGGCACGGTGACGTGCAGCGTTGCCGTTATTGTATTGTCATAAATTGAAAAGTACGTAATCGTGGCGGTGCCCGGTTTATATGCGTGCAGGTGCGTTGTGGAGGCGTTGACGACGTATGAATCGGACGATTTGCTGATTATGTTTGACGGCGCGCCTTTGCTTGCGTTTTCTGCCCGAAAGCCGAGTTGGCTTGTGATGACCAGGTGTTCGTCTTTTTTCATTGTAAGGCTGAACGAGCCGTCGTCGTTTTTTGTGACGCGTTTATTATTATCATCAAAAATGAATCCCGTGGCTTCCGGTCTCGAGCCTTCCACGATTCTGATTTTTTGAGAAACGGTTTTATCGCCCAGTTTTATTTCAAGAGTTAAATAATCACCGTCCGTTGTTTTTAACGGATAAAACCACTGCTTTGCGGGAAGGAAAAAGATTTTGTCGTTGGCATTATGCTTTTCCCCATTAATCAGAATTTCTGTTTCGATAGTAGAGACGCCGTAACCGTTGTATTCGTCGCCGGTGACAGCCAGCACCGACAGTCTGTATTCTTCGCAGGTTTCAAGCGTGATTATCCCGTCTTTGGCATCTACTAAGTCGCTGCCAAGATAGATTTTTGTTTTTATTCCTTTGACTTTGTCGGGGTTGACGCCTTCGTTGTATATTTTTAAATCGTACAACACGTTGTCGGGGTTGTCTTTCGACTTAATAACCACCCTGTGATAGCCCCATTTGGAAAGCGTGACTTCACCGTTTTCTTTGACATTTATGTAATTTTCGGACTCGTCAAAACCGCGCTCGAAGTAAAGTTTTGAGGTGTCGGCGTTTTCAGGAAGACACTTTACGCCAAGTTCCAAAACGTCGCCCGTATAATAATGATCGACGTCGGTCAGGACTTTGCCGTCACGCCTGACGCTTTTGACAACATAGCCCGTAACGGCGGAAACAGGGGGCGCGGGCTCATCGGATTTCATTGCCGACTGAATGTTGTCGGACACCTTCATCGACTGAATCGCGCTTTTATCGCCGGGCGTCAACGCCTCGCCCCAGATAAAAATGGTGAGCGCAATCGTACAAAAAAGGGCTGTTAGCGCAAGCGCGCGAAGCCCTTTGAAATATTTGCGTTGACTTGTAGTTTCCACAAAATCCTCCCGTCCCGAAATTATTTATCGGATTTATTGTATGCCTTCACGGATTTGTCCAGCATTTCTTTGGTAATTTTCGAGTTGCAGTACGGACAAACGCCGACGTCGTTGATAAGCGCGAACTTCGCGTTGCAGAAAGGGCAGTGGACGAGGTTGAGCGTCCCCGCGCGTTCCGCCTCCATCATTTCGTAATCCTTGTCGCGCATTGTGGTTTTGTCGATGATTCTTTCGTTGTCGAGGACGAGATAACCGTCAAGATAACCTTTTTGCACCATCGTTTTTACGTCGTTTGCCACGACTTCGGGATTCCTGTTGTGGACTTCCGCAAGCATTTTCACGCTTTTGATGCCGTCGCCGACAATCTGCGCTTTGAGACGCGAGAAATATTTAAGCTGACCGAAATGAATCCATACCAACGGCGCGCCGTAAAAGCCCATAACGATAAGGATAATGCCGACGATGCCCATCGCGCGGAAAGACTGACCTTTCGTAAAACCGATGACGGTCATCACGATTCCCAAAGGGAAACCGACCGAAAGGAAAATCGCCCATAAAAGAGTCCTTCTTGTTTTTATATCGATTTTGTTCATACCTGTCTCTTAAATCGTGTCTTTGAGCCCCAAAAGATAGTCGGAAGATACGCTGAACACTTTCGCAACCGCGACGATGTAACTTGCCTTAGGCTCGTTTACGCCGTTTTCCCAGAACGAAATTGTGCTTTTCGTAACACCGATTCTTTTTGCGAGCTGGTCGCTCGTCATGCCTGCGTCGATGCGCAGATCCTTTAATCTTTCAGAAAAAGCCGATATATTCATATTATACACCTCGTATAGAATATTGTAAAGAATTCAAAACAAATATAAGCATCAATTTAGAATTCAAAACGATACTTAAAGGCGTTGAAACGAGAATGCAAAACGCTTAAAGCAGCGCGTAACGGTTGGCGTTTTTGAAAAAGTATGATAAAATTGACAATATGAAAGTTACGGATACTTACCTTGCCGAAATTACCGACTTCGGACTTGACGGCAAAGGGTTTTCAAAAATCGAAGATATTGCGGTGTTTACGCCGTACACGGCGGCGGGCGACCTTGTGAAAATCAAAATCAAAAAGGTTCTAGAAAGAGAATTCCTTTTTCTACAAAATGTTTACAAAGGAGTTGCCGAGGCGGACGCCGTGAAAATCGTGCGCCCCGCAAATTGCCGCGTCGTTCCGCCGTGCAAAACGTACGGGGAGTGTGGCGGCTGCGTGTTGCAGCACGTCGATTTTCCGACCGAAAACGAACTGAAACGAAAACTCCTTCAAACCACGCTGAACAAGGCGGGAATAAACGTTCAGGTTTCGGACACGGTTTTTGACAAGGAGTATGAATACCGCAACAAACTGCAAATGCCTTTCACCGTCGACGGCGGCGAAATCACGCTCGGCTTTTTCAGGCGGAACACGCATGACGTGGTCGCGCTGTCCGGGTGCATGCTGCACGGCG
>ERZ779737.3038-NODE-3038-length-10122-cov-3.115129_pt1 | contig 10122 bp, 6 predicted proteins | sample MGYA00511889_ERZ779737 | MGnify/ENA primary metagenome ERZ779737 (study PRJEB29588, sample SAMEA2163575) | human gut metagenome | biome: human gut; feature: human-associated habitat; material: faeces | place: Denmark | collected 2008/2010 ...
TTCAGGAACTTCTCTCGATTCGCGGGAGCAGTTCAAAAAAACAGGAAAACTTGAATCTTTATAGGAAACGCACCATTTGAAGAAAGAGGAGAAATCAAACAGATATTCATTGACTGTTGCAATACTAATCTTTTTTTCTGTATTCAACTTGATTGCCTGTTGAAGTGATAGGTTACGGTAACGAGAGTCCGTATTACGCCGGACGGGCAGACGGCGAATAACATTTTCCCGCATTTCATACATCCGGTCCCGTGTAATAGTGTGGAGCGGACACTCATTCCCAAAGTATTCGCAAAGCAAATTGAGACTGGTACGACAATTATTTTCGGTGTTAGCTGTCCATTTGCCGCTGCTCTTCTTGTAGGCGATATATTCTTCGGTCATCTCCTTCAGAAGATAGATTGGAGCAGGTTTTTCCGGTTTGATATCCATTTGTGAGGAAGATTCCGGAGTTACAAGACTACCAAATCCTCGTTGTTGATCGAATTCCGTATCATAGTTGCCGTTAAGATGCTCTATTCCGATTTTGTCGATTTTGATCCGCATTGTATAGTATTCTTTGCCGAGTTGATGCAGTGCGAGAATGGAGATGTCATCCAGACTTCGGTTGAAATTACGTTGCGCCGTAAGCTGAAGTTGATCGGCGGCGTAGGAATCATCTTTGCGAACGAGAAATTGACGCATATTGGAAATATCATCTTCAAAAACTTTTCGATAACTGGCAATATCTGCTGAAGAATCTTTTCCATCAAGCACCATGTCGTCAATTCCGGCTTCCAATACTTCCAGATGCAGATGAACCGCTGCTTTGAGTAATTCCTGAAGCTGCTCATAGGTCCAATTAGTTTTCTCTGCCACAGTAAAGAATCCTTTCAGTTGTTCCCGTAGCAATTTACAGACTTGCTCTACTTTTTGCAAACTGCGCGAGGGAATCTTCTGGCGAATTTCCCGCTTTTGCCATCTATCAGCCAGTGCTTTGGGCAGACGCATCCGAAAATACAGCACCCCTCGTTTCATCATTATACACGTGACCATCGGAATGGGTTCCCTCCTCTGGGCATTTGTGACCCCAAATGTGACCCCAAATGTGACCCCAGATTATGCCGTAGCGGGAAAAAAGACGCATTCTCGCGAGAATGTTTGAGGGGGAAAATAAAAGTGGCATCCCCATCGGGATTCGAACCCGAGTTGCCGGGATGAAAACCCGGTGTCCTAGGCCTCTAGACGATAGGGACGCTCGAAACATGCCCTTTAATATAGAAGTGTTTTCGAAAAAATCAAATGAAAATTGATGAAAAGCCGGGATTTTTTCCGATTTGAAGATGAGAGGTGCGAGTGATAGCCTGAAGTGCGGGAGAGGAGGGCGTGTTCTCTCTCGGGAGCGGGTATTTTTCCCGGGGAAATTATGATAGTACACCTTGAAAAGCGAAAAAAGAGGGGATATATTAAACATATCGCTTTTTGGGGCGGTTAGCTCAGCTGGCTAGAGCGCTGCTTTCACACGGCAGAGGTCATGAGTTCGAGTCTCGTACCGCCCACCATTTTCAAAATTCTCCGCCGACCGGTCTTCTGGTCGGTTTTTTCGTTTTGGGGGTAAATTTGAGCTCAACTCGCGTTTTGCCCGAAAGCGGAGAATCTCCGCTTTTCTCTTATGAAAGTGTGTTTCAGACCTTCTCCCGGTAAATTCTCCGGGGGAGTAAAAGACCGGTCTTTTGGTCTGGAGAGCATTTTTTGACGGAAACACACGTCGAGAAGCTCGACCTTTGATCGTCAATTTTTCTCTGCTATACATTCATTTTGTAATCTTTTATTAAAGTAACATACTGATAATCAATGAATAAAGTAAAATATATTTGCAAATGACATGTGTTCAAAAAATCAAAAGGTCGGTCACCTTATTCGCCCAATTCATAACAAAAGTCTTTTTGATTCAGAGATTTTTTCGAGTTTTGCGAAATTCGTTTTTTCAGAACAAACGACCTTACCCTTCTTCGCGCTCCTTAAAAAACTTCTCAAAAATCCGCAAAATCATTAGGACACAAAATCTTTTGTGATTCTTCTTACACCATATAAACGTTATTATGAGCAGATAGACGGAAAAACCATCGATATCACCGATGAAATACCATTCGATATACCGGAAACGTGAAGTTTTACATGATAATGTCCGTATTCGTCACGCAGAATCAGTTCGGTACGTCCGTTTAGAGGCGGAAAACGTTTCTGTGTATAAATCTGGCATTCCCTGGAATGAAAAAAAGTTCCCCGCAACGGATCAAAATATTTTGTAATTGCCATTTGCGGATCCGTTTTTATATTACAATATCCGCGACTGTAGATCAAATACAGAACCACCAAGGCAAACTCATTGCGCGGAGCTATTTTTTTTAGTTCAGAAATTCCCTCCTTGACCTTGCCTTCGTGAATCATCTTCCCTGCTGGAAGGAACTCGTTAAAATCGGCAAGAGTTGCGCCGAACATATTGAGCGTAAGAAGAAAGCAGAATGAAAAAATCAGTTTTTTTATCATTTAAGCACACCGAAAAGTTCAGAAGCCAAAACAAGAACCGCCTGAGAGATCGCATCTTTTGCGGCGATCACATAGGTCGCTCCAGCGAGAGTTTCCTTTGCCGCTCCAGTGGCAAGAAGTTTCTTGCGGCCGTCAAAGACCGAAAGTTCCACTCTGGCTGAAGCGGAGGTGAATTTGTGATAATTGCCAGCCGGGGAAGCCAATGCTTCTCCACGGATAACGTAATCTGCGCTGTCCGCGGAATCAACGACATTGAACCCAAGTTGCAGCAAAAGTTTTTTCAATTCTGTTTCTGCCGCCGGATCAGGAACGGATACTGCAATATCCTCTTTGACTGCGACAAAAACTTTGCGCTGCCTGCCCTTGACAGTGCTCTGCAGCAAATCATATACCGATTTGACATTTTGTGTCTGCGGCAGCAGTTTTCCGCTTTGCAGTTCCAGAAGGGTTGCAATTTTCGGGGCAAGTTCCGATGTCATTCCCCCAAAATCATCCGTGCCGGAGACACTGCAACCCATCACCCGGCTGGTCTCTGTTCCGATAATCTTGGCAACAAGATAATTTTTTTCACCGGACTTGAACATGGAACCTGTGATTATGATTTTTGCTCCGATCAGTTTTCCGAGTTTCAACTGACTTGATTTATCCGTCAGACCGATGGCGGAAAGCTGAAGTTCATCCAGTGCCTTATCCAGCTCAGCACGTTCCACAAGCTCCGCACATCCTTGTTCCAACAGAGCAATTCCGAGCAGTTCCGCAATGGATTTCCCATCGGCGTTCTGCGCTCCGGTCCGTGATCTTGCTTCAAAGGGAAGCACTGCCACCGTTGGCACCTGCACCGATTCCGCCCATACACATAGAAAGGAAAGCAGCGCAGCCAATATCATGACAACTTTTTTCATTTTTTATCCTCCAATTTTCTGCTTGTATGATTATCCAAAAGGTGTTTTAACAGCAAAACATTATCCACATTATCCAGATTGAAATCCGGCGAGAATATAAACAGCTGTTTTTCCCCGGTTTTCAGCAGAATATAAGTGAAATTTCCTGTCATATCAAGGAACTGTTCCCTTTTATCATATAAGACGCTCAGCGTTCCGGGATTCTTAGCGCGGAAAGCGGAAACGGAATCCCATTTTTTCCCGATTGCCAGCGGAAAATCCCGTTTATCGGGGAAACAGAAGATGAGGAAACTGGATAGTGTCTCCGGGAAATTCCCCGTAAATGTCGGCTTATCCGGCCTTCCGCTTGATGGTTCTGCGAGGATTCCGCAGCCAAGTTTATACAGAGGAACGGAATCAGGAAGAGAATTGTCCATGGTTGCAACGTGTCCCCGCAGCACTTTCTGCGAATGAAAGCGGAGTTTCCGCTTCCTGCCGTTCCGTATCAGTTCGGCATCCAGTGTGCTTCCCGGCTCCAGTGGCGGGAGTTCGATACGGACATCACCCTTTCCGGATGCGAGGATGCGTCCATGCGCAGCGCAGATCTGCCATGAACCGTTTCCAGGAAACGTGACTATGCGTCCTGACCAGAGATGAATTGTTTCCTCTCCATAAAGCGTCAACGCCAGGAGAGGCAATACAAAGCAAATCATCTTTTTCATTGCTTTTTCTCCCTTACGATAAAATAGCGCTGATAACCGAGAAAGAGCATTCCGCGCGGTGTTTCAAAAACGTATGAACATGCCGGAAGCCACAGCAGCGGCGATTTTTCCGGGACGTCAAGATCAATCACACCCGGAGTGTAGTTGGCACTGTAAAGTTTGTTTCCGGAAAACTGCCACGGACGGTTCATCTGCCAGCCGCCTCCTTTGAGGACAAATGGTTTTGCTTTATGATCGTCAAATTTGTATCGTGCATCAGTCTGATTGAAAACCCATACCGTTTTTCCATTTTGCGGGTCAATGCGGTAAATGCGTTCGCCATGTCCCATGGTAAAACAGTAGATTTTTCCCTGTTGCACCCATAAGGTATCGATTCCGGCCCCGGTGAAAGGAAATTTTTTGATGCAGTCGAATTTTCTTGTTTCCGGCGAATATCGGTAAACCATCGTATTGTTTTCGCTCGTAAGAGTAAAAAAGAGAGAGTTTTCGACGACAATAAGGGAATTGACATCGCGGAGTCGCAAGGCATCGGGTTCATTCTGCGGTTCGGCGCGGGCAGTGCTGAAGTGAATCTGCCGATCGGAACCATCCAAACGGCATGATACGAGTGTGCAGAAATTGTTCTGGTAGAGGGTGCCGCCGCAGAGTCCCCAGATCCGATCCTCGAAAAGAAGCAGAGAAATCAACGGGACAGGGGAAAATTCCTCTATGCGGATCCATTTCCCAAAATTTCTGTCGAAGCAGTGCAAATTACCTTTGAGATCTCCGATCACAGCATAACGGTCATTCACGGTGAAAGGTGCCGGGGCGCGGGCAATCACATCCGGTTTTCCGGAAAAACCGCTGCCGGAGAGCGGTGTTTCCGTACAGGGAACAATCCTGTTATTGTCGCGCATTGCCGCAAGCAGAAGTTTACCGTCGTTTCTGCGGACAAAGAGAAACCATGTTTCATTTCCCGACCGTGCCGCAGCGACGAGCGAGTGGATTTTCGCAGAATGCCAGAACGAACCGAAACGCTCCTGATAGCATTCGGTTTCAATCTCGAATGCGCAATTGGCGTCGAAAAAGAATTTTTCCGCCGTTTTATTCTTGAAAATTCCCTCCTGATTGAAAAGGCGGGCCAGCGCACTGCCGTAAAGATTGGCTACCCGGTTTTTCGTGATCCGGTCGTAGTTGAATTGACGCATCGTTGCGGCGTGCGTTGCCAGCTCATCAAGGTCACCATGCGTGACAGCAGCCTCGAAAGCCGCCCATTTTCCGATTTTGTGATGGCCCTTCCGGTAAGCATTCAGTTCATTCAGATACAGAAAGGCATCGTCAAATGCCATGGTTAAAAATTCCCGGAATCCGAAATGAAATTCATCATGTCTCCAGTCGTTCGGCTGATCCGCCAATTGCATGGAACCGGAGAATTTCCGGTCAAACTCGGCAAAATATTGCTGCAGGATTTCTCTTCCGGTTTCCTTATCGGCCGGAGCGTTGATTATTTTCTGCATATATTTCAAAAGCAGAGCCTGCTGCCGCAGAAACGGAAACGCACTGTTACAGACAAACTTCTGATATTCCTGCATGGCAGGAGAGGCAAAATGTTGTTGCAGGATCTTCCGGCGAATCGGAAGCGGATCGGGAAAAAACCACGATTGAATGAAAACTGCACACCAATGTCCATCCCGCCTGAATATTTCTTCGATCTGCCTGCGCAGATCCGGATGAGAATTCCCTAAAATTTCCGCAGCTTTGAAAAATTCCAATTCGCATTGCAACTGTTCCCGAATACAGGTTTCCAGAGAAAGATAATATTCTGAATTGGAACTGCGGAGCAGAACGCGGCCAAAGTTTTCCAATGCTTTCAAAGAGGTGATTTTTTCCGGCGGCGGAGCAGGAAACCAGAGAGCTTCTTCGCGCCGGGCATACAGGCGCATGCCATCTAAGATTTTTTCCGCCAGAGCATATTCCGGCATCCCCGGCCGGCAACGGCTGCGGTTCAAACCCGGCAAAACCATAGAGGGGTACATAACTGCGTTTGCTTTCCATGAAGGAAACTGCCGGCGGAATTTCAAACACCGCTCCCATTGCGCCCGCCAATGAGCGGCTGCATCCGGGAATCCGACCGTCCTCCGTATGAATTCCGCCAGATAACGGATTTCCGCATAACGATATCGGGGATTATCCGGGGCAAGCGCCAATGCGGCTTCGAGTTTCTGACGGCACTCCGGAGTAAATCGTTCCTGAGTCTTGTTCAACACGGTAAATTCTTCAAAAAAGCGGGCGGCTTCTTTTTCCCTGTTGCGCTGAACGGCAAGGCGCTGTTTCTTCGCAATCTGTGTGATTTCCCGGCAAAATTCTGTACAGCTTGAGGTGGTATCCGAAAACACATCTCTGTTTTCCAGCCTACCGATGATTTTTTGATGCAGATCCCGGAGTATGATCCTGCCTTTGATATTCCTGTTTTCCGATTCAAATTCAAGCGTCAGAAGACAGGCGGAGGGTGTCAAAGCAAATTGTTTTTCCGTCAGTACCCGTTCCGCGGAAACAAGTCCGAGATTCGAGCGTTCCAGAAGCTGTACCGACGGATTCTCCAGAAGCATCTCCTTCAGTCTCGAGATTAAGTGTCCGATTTCCGGTTTTGATTTCCGGGGAACGCCCACATCCCGGACGGAAACGACGGCAAGATAAAGAGGAAATTTTTCCGACTGTTTATCGATCGCGCGGCGGAGTTCCTCTCCCGGGTGATCCGGTTTGCGGCTCCAAAGCAGAAAACCGTTTTTTGCATTGAATACAATAAGACGCAGTTCCGTCACAACGGCAAAAATATCCGCATGAGGAAAATGCCTTGCAACAGTTTCAGTTGTCAGCGCACTTGCATTCAACTTGTGTTCCCGAAGCACCTTTTCAATTTCTGAACGTTCCAGAAGAGCGATTCCCTTGTCGCTTGAAAGCTCTGCCGTCAGCAGATCGACCTGATCTTTGTCTCCAGCCAGCACAATTTTGACCGGTTCCGCGGCAAGAACCGAAACAAAGCAGCAGAAGAACAATATCAACAATCTTTTCATTTCGCCGCCTCCCGCCTGAGCTGTTCCAACGGCTTGAAAACATGGAGGTGCAGTGCATTTCCACGGTTCATGGCGTATGAGGACCATTGCACCAGATACTTCCGACCGATCAGTTTGCCGTAAAAAGATATTTTGAATGGATAATAAAAGTTGTTTTTCAGGTCAAGCAGACCATTTGTTCCGTAAATAAGTCCGTCAGAGTAATCATGGAGATCCAGGGTATCGCGTCCCCACCGGATTCCGGGAATCTGTGCCGGACTGGAATAATCAACAGCCATTTTCCGGTTTCTGTTAAAACGGGGCATCTTGTCGGTAAGGCAATTCTCCAGACGGTCTTTCATGATCACAGGCGACCATACTTTATTGGGGCGGATCAAGCCTGCGCCATAATCCCGGAGCATCAGGAAAATCCTCTCTTTATCCAGAAAGATTTTACCGTCAGTTCCGGTTCCGCAGGGCAGATCGCCGGACAACTCTTCCCATGAGCAGTTTTTATAGTCGTATGCGTACACCCGCATGGGCGGAGGAGAATAACCGTATGCGAAAGGTCCGGTATGCAGGAGCATCAGCACCCGGTGATTTGTTGCATCCGGCACCAGCTGGTGAATATGGTAAGGCCAGTTCTGTTTCCCCTGAAGCGGCCATTTGACCGATTGATCCAGCGTGGAGGCAATGAGCCTGGTTTTCCCATTTTTCAGATCATATTCGATGACGGAACCTGGCTTCTGATGTCCGGCCCACTGGCCGTATGAGAGAAAAAGACGGCCATCAATGCCGGTCATGCAGATACTGCTGTTGTTGTAATACAGACCGAAATCCAGCTCCCGGACTTCGCCGCCGTCAAGCGGACACAGATACACATATCGGGCATTCTGAAAGATGTAATAACCGTCGAGGATCAAGCCGTTCATGTCAGTGCCTGCCCATCCGGTTTTCACCGGGTGGGGTTTGCCGTATGTCGGGGCAAAATCGTTCTCCATATCCATTTTCACGAGCTGCATTTCCTCTTTCCCGTTGACATGATTGCCCCAAACCGCAAAAACAAGATAGCGGTCATCCATACATGGTTCGGAAATCCGCCCCCTGCTGGCTGTTTTCAGCTTTTTCAAAGGCGTGAATGATGCAGAGAAAGGAGATTCTGGTACTATGCGCGAATCCATTTTTGACGGCAGCTGAAATTCGTCCTCTATCATCCTTACATCACTTGCACGGTTTTTCAAAGTGTAAGTAAAAGAAGGAAATTTTCCGACACGCGGATCATTCTGGAAATTCTTCCAGTATTCGTAAAGTTCATCGCGCAGAATAACTGCATCTTTCCGGGACAGCGTTTTCAGAAATTGCTGATTCATGATCGAGCCGTTGAGCGGATCGTAAAAAGCAAAACGCCGGATGGAGATCTCCAGCAGTTTCAGCGCCGTATGAGTGCTGACCGGTCCCTGCAGTTCCAAATGTGTCGCATAGCGTTCCGGGAGAGAACAAGTTTCAAAACATCGGACAAGTGCCTGATTGTACCTTTCAGTCACCTCTGCCTTGTTTTTACCGTTTTCGTCAAGTCGCATCAGTCCCCATTCTCCGCGCCATGCCAGCCCCAGAAGCTTCGATTGGGCAAGAAGCGTAAAAAGTTCGCGCAAAACGGCTTTGTTTCCCGGTGTTTGACTGGAAAGATCACAGTTGAAAAAAAGCGCGAAAAAGGTGCTTTGCATATAATTGATATTTCGTCTGGATATCTGCTTGAGACGTTCATCTGCCGACAGGGAAAAAAAGTTTTCAAGTTCCGGTACAGCCGCATTGCTTTCCCGGATGAACTCCTTGAGTTCCGGCAGAACATACCTGGCGTAACGCTTCAGATTCCATTGGTGATACGCGCATATGTTGTCCATGCAATTTAAATATTCCGCGCGCTTATGAATGGAATAAAGCGGAGACGCAGGAAATTTGCTGCTCTTAAACTCATCCCTTTGGCGTTTTTCCAGATCCTGTAAAGCCAAAGCGACAAGTATTTCCGCTATTTCCTCGACCTCCTGCCGCATTTCCGGAGAAAGCTCCGCAAATCGTTCCGGTGACAGCGCAAGCGTTTCTGTGCAGAACCGCATGGCGTAAAACTGAAAGCGTTTCTGTTTTTCAAGAATACGTGCTGCAAGCAGAACCTGCCGGATCATTTCCGGTTCTTTCCATATCAGCCAGGATTGCCGGAATGCCGTGCGGAAAACCACATCGGCAAACGCCAGCTCCTGCTTCTGGCTCAGAACCGCACTGGCGGATGCGAGGGTCAGAGCGTTGGCACTGAGTCCATGTTCCAGTGCAAAATACGCCTGCGAAATCATCATCTGCGCCTCTTTGTTTCCCGTTGCGGATTCGATACGATGTTTCAGCAGTTTTGCAAAATCCGGCAGTTCATCTTCGCCGGGAGCATAATCAAAACGGATGGGCGCCCCCAAGGTCTTGCCGTCCGGCTGAACAAGTTCCATCTCAAAAGAAAGTTTCCCGTCTTTTTCCCGTACCGTGGTGCGGAATATCACTGTACCCTTGAGCAAATCATGTTTTCCTGGCTCGGACAGCAGAAGCTGCAAATGTTTCCGCTCCAGCAGTACCGCATTCCTCTGCGTCAGTATGCCTCGCTCAAGACGGGTCAGGAACCCGCGTGCGGCACGTTCGTTTTCCGTCGACAAATGCACAGGAAGCAAGGGCATGAATGCCAGTTTCTGCATCCCGGCGGTTGGAAGATCCTGCTGTTTATTCAGTGCCAGTTTCAGAAGTTCCGCTCCGGATGCGGCGGAAATCAGAGCGTCTTTTCTGACAAGATCACAGTCGACAAGACGGATTCCTCTGCGTCCGTCAAAGATCAGAATCCGCGTCGTTTTTTTCCGGGATTCCGCAACAAAAAAGATTTCCGCTTTTTCCATATAAGCGCGCACCTTTTCGGGAGACATCGCGCCG
>ERZ779737.3040-NODE-3040-length-10118-cov-4.343039_pt1 | contig 10118 bp, 10 predicted proteins | sample MGYA00511889_ERZ779737 | MGnify/ENA primary metagenome ERZ779737 (study PRJEB29588, sample SAMEA2163575) | human gut metagenome | biome: human gut; feature: human-associated habitat; material: faeces | place: Denmark | collected 2008/2010 ...
AATGAACCTAAGATTATTAGTGGAGATAATAATGAAGAAAATAATAACAATGATAACGGCAACATAAATAATAATGATAATAAAACAAATAATGATAAAATATTGGATAATATTAATAGTGTAGAAGATAATATGTCTAAGAATAATACTATAGATAAGACACATAGTATTAAAACATTGCCTTATCTATCCAGTAATTCATATTTTAAAGGTGCAAAATGGGTAAAAGAGTACTTATATTGTTACTAATATTGTGTATAACTGCGTGCTCAAGTGAAAATCCTGTGGATAATTCTATATTAATTTCTAAAATAGGTATAAATCGGAAATATGAAATATCAAGTATAAATAAGCTTGTAAATGAGATAACTATGTTTTGTGAATATGGAAATCCAAGTATTAAAAATAGTAATGTAATAATTGGTGCTCACTCTGGAAGTGGTATTAATGCTTATTTTAAGGATTTAAATAAGTTAGAACAAGGTGATATTGTGCTTATAACTTATGAAAATGTTGAATATAAGTATGAAGTATCTAGAATTTATGAAGTGGATGAAAGTGATTTATCTATATTAAAGTCTAATGGTATAAGTAAATTAACTTTGTTAACTTGTAAAGAAAATGATGATAATATAAGGTTAATTGTGGAAGCAATACTTATTGACAAATGACAGGCTGTCATATATAATTAATATGAGGTGAGGTTATGGCTACACAAACCTTTATGAATTTAAAAGATGAAAAGAAAGAAAAAATTATTACTGCTCCAATAGCATCACCACTTACAATAATGGGACTAATTGCATAACTTGCTGTTTCTTTTTTATCTTCAATAAAATTAAAATCTCTTAATTTAGGTTCTAATACTACTTCTCTTTGTTCAATTATATTATCAAGTTTAGAAGATATGCTTTTATCTAAATATTTTTTCTTTAAATCTCCTGCTACTGCTACAACTTTATCTCTATCAACAATCATAATATTTTCTAGTATAGCTTCGTATATTGAATTAACATAACTTTTATAAAATTCCATAATGTTTCCAAGTGGCGAATATTTTTTTAAAATAATATTATCACTATCTAAATATATTTCTACAGACTCCCCATCTTTTATTTTCATATTCTTTCTTATTTCTTTTGGAATTACTATTCTACCTAAATCGTCTATTCTTCTTACAACTCCTGTTGATTTCAAAAAAAATCACCCTTTCATCTTACTACATTTATAATTTCCTTTTAATACATTTTTATACTTAAAAATCATAAATTTTTTCTCTCTATATATACATTATAATATTAATAAAGGGTAATTTTCATTGGTAATATTTTCCAATTGCGTTTAAAGAGCGTTTAAAATGAAAAAATGTGTCTTTTAAATTAACACATTTTTTCTAATAATTTATTTAAAGTAAGTATATATGACTTATCTTTATTATGTTTTTTTAGTTTTATATGTAGTTTATTATCTTTATAACTAAAAATTATATCTTTACTTATATTTAGTGAAGTTACTATTAAATCTTCATAATTTAATTTTTCACTTATTTCCTTACTAAATATTATTTCAATAAACAAGTCATTATTTATAAATATTTTGCCTTCTAATTTTCTTAAATAACTTTCAAATAATTCTTCATTCATATAAATAATCATGTTATTATCTAATTTACCAAATCTATCCTCTAATTCTTTTTTAACATCATTATATGAGGTAATGTTAGTTATATTATTAATCATTTTATGAATAGTTAATTTTAATTCTTCTTCAGTTACATAACTATTATCAATATGATTATTTACTTCAATTAAAGGAATAGTTTTTTCCTGGACTTCTTCCACTTTTTCTCCTTTTAATATTTTAATTTCATTATTAAGCATTTTCATATAAAGTTCAATACCAACGGCATCGATAAATCCTGCTTGTTCTGCTCCTAAAATATCTCCTGCTCCACGGATAGAAAGATCTCTTGCAGCAATATTAAATCCACTTCCAAGCTCAGTAAACTCTTTTATAACTTTTAATCTTTTAATAGCATTTTCTGTTAATGTTTTATTTTTATTATACATAAGATAAGCATAAGCTGTTCTTTCACTTCTTCCTACACGTCCTCTTATTTGGTAAAGCTGACTAAGTCCAAAATTTGAAGCATCATAAATAATTAAACTATTGGCATTAGGTATATCAATTCCTGTTTCTATAATAGTTGTACAAACCAAACAGTCATACTCTTTATTTACAAATCTATTCATTATATCTTCAAGTTCATTTTTAGGAAGTCTTCCATGAGCATAAACAATTCTGGCATCTGGTACTAATTTTTGTAATTCTTTTACCTTATTTTCAATTGTTTCTACTTTGTTGTATAAAATAAATACTTGCCCATCTCTTGACATTTCTTTATATATTATATCTTTCACTATTTTATTATTTTCTTCTAAAACATAAGTTAAAACAGCATGTCTATTCTTGGGTGGAGTTTCTATTAAAGAAAGATTTCTAAGACCCACCATAGCCATTTGCATAGTTCTAGGTATTGGTGTTGCTGTTAGAGTTAAAATATCTATATTTGATTTAAATTCTTTTAATTTTTCTTTATGGGCAACACCAAATCTTTGTTCTTCATCTACGATTAAAAGTCCTAAATCCTTAGGTTTTATATCATTACTTAGTAATCTATGAGTTCCAATAACAAAATCGATATTGCCATTTTCTAAATCTTTTAATATTTGTTCTTCACGTTTTTTGGGAGTAAATCTATTAAGAATACCTATTTTAACAGGATAGTTTTTAAATCTTTCAACAGCATTTTCATATTGTTGTTTAGATAAAAGTGTTGTGGGACACAAATATAAAACTTGTTTTGAATCATTTATTGCTTTAAATGCTGCCCTAAAGGCAACTTCTGTTTTACCATATCCAACATCTCCACATAATATACGATCCATAGGAACATCACTTTCCATGTCCTTTTTTATTTCACTAATAGCTCTTATTTGATCTGGGGTTAAATCATATATAAATTCATTTTCAAAAAGTGTTTGCATTTCACTATCTTTACTAAAAGGAAATCCTTTTTTTAAACTTCTTTCGGCTTGAACTTTTAATAATCTACTTGCCTCATATCTTATTTTTTCTTTAACCCTTTGCTTTGTTTTTTCCCATGCTGTACTGTTTAAACTATTAATTTTAGGAGCATATCCTTCTTTACCTGTATACTTACTAATTAACTCTATTTTTAAAGCTGGAATATAAAGCTTATCATTATCAGCATATAAAACCTCAATATAATCTTGTAGCATATTATTCTTACTAAGCGTTTTTATACCATTATAAACCCCTATACCATGACTATCATGAACAACATAATCACCAATTTCTAGTTTATTTAAATCTTTTATTCTTGTAGCAAAATTAAAGTTGAACTTTCTTCTTTTAGTTTCTTTCTTTTTATTATAAAGTTCATATTCACTTATAAAAATATAATTATCTAGGCTAAAACCTTCTTTTAAATCATATTTTACTATATTTACACTATTTTCTTTAATATTAAATATATCTGTTAATAAATATGGAACATTAAGAATTTCTATAAAGTTATTAACATTAATTGTTGATAAACATATTACTATTTTTTTGTTAAGTTCTAAATTTTCTTTTAAATATTTATTAATTAATTCAATGTTTGAATTAAACCTTTCAATACTTTTGACATTAAAAGAAACAACTTTTTTTACTAAAGAAGTATCATCATCCAAAAAGAAATAATAATTCACATGTTTTTCGTGTATTTCATTTATATCATAAAGTGGATTTTCTATATCAAGTTCAAATATATCATTTATTATTCTTTCATAAGATATTTTTATTTGGGAATAATCTTTAAATATTACTAAAGGATCTTTTAAATATTCATATAAAGAAGATGTATCATTATTTGTATTTTGTATAGAATAGATTTCTATATTATCAATATTTTTAAGTGATTTTTGACTTTCTGGATCAAAATATCTAATAGATTCAACGGTATCACCAAAAAATTCTATTCTTATTGGGTTTTCTTCATTTAAAGGGAATATATCAAGGATAAAGCCACGAACACCAATTTCACCAGGTTTTGTTACTAAAGTTTCTTTTTCATACCCTATTTCATATAAATTATCAACCAATTTTTTTAAATTAATATCTGTTCCTACTTTTATATTTATTATATTGCTTTTAAAGTTTTCAATACTAGGTAATTTTTTTAGATATCCATTTATATCTGTTATTACTATTTTTTTATTATTTTTTAATGTTTCTTTTAAAAGATTTAACTTTTCAACCTTTAATTCAGGACTTTTACTTGTTGCAAGTGATGCTAAAACATCATCTGTTTCATATAAAAACACATCTTTTGTATCATTAAAATTCTGATATAATTTATTAGCTTCATATATTGTAGGAGTAACTACAATTATTCCTTTATTTTGACTATTTAATAATTTATTTAAATAAAGCGAAAAAAAGCCTAGATTCATTCCCTTTAGGCCTATGTTATTTTCATTATAAGTTTTAATAATATTATCAAATATATTCATAACATCATCTCTATTCATTATACTTACTCATTACTTTTTCAAAATCTAAACTTACAAAATCATTAATTATATTATTTGTTATTTCAAATTTTTTATGTAAAGCTTCTAATTCTTCTTTGCTAAAACTTCCTAAAACATAAGATTTTGTATCTATATTTTTGTCATTAGAAATACCTATTTTTAGTCTTTTAAACTCTTCTGTGTGTAAATTTTGGCTTATATTTTTAAGGCCATTATGTCCTCCACTTGAACCTTTATATTTTAATTTTATTTTAAAACAAGGCATATCAAGATCATCGCTTATTATTAAGATATCTTCTACATTGATTTTAAAATAATCAACATATTTTTTTACAACTTCACCAGACAAATTCATATAAGATAAGGGCTTTAAAAATATTACTTCTTGATTATTTATATTTTTTTTCAAATACATTCCATTAAATTTGATTTTAAATGTATCATTATTTAAATAATTATCTATTACCATAAATCCAATGTTATGTCTTGTAGTTTCATATTCTTTTCCTGGATTTCCAAGTCCTACAATTAATTTCAAAATAAATCACCTCAATTATTTTTCAATATCTATAATTTGTCCTTCTTCTGTTTCTATTTTATATTTTCTAGCAAACAAATCAACATATATTACCTTACCAAAGCCTTCTTTTGTTTTAATATGATCTCCTACTTTTGGCAAATCTTTTTTATATTCAAAATAAGATTCGTTTTCATAAGCAAGACAACACATAAGTCTTCCGCAAACTCCATTTATTTTTTCAGGATTTAAAGCAAGGTTTTGATTTTTTGCCATATTAATTGAAACACCATTTAAATTATCTAAGAAACCATGACAACAAAGTTTTCTACCACATTGTCCATATCCTCCGATTTCTTTAGCCTTATCACGAACCCCTATTTGACGAAGTTCTATTCTTGTTCTATATATTGCCGCAAGACGTTTAGCAAGTTCACGAAAATCAACTCTATCATCTGCTAAAAAGTTAAACAAAAGCTGTTTTCTATCAAATGTAAAAGACGCTGATAAAATTTTCATATCTAATCCTAATTCATCTTTTATCCTTTCACAATCTTCCAACGCTTTAATTGAATCTTTTATGTTAATATCGTTTTGCTTTTCATCTTCTTTTGTTGCCTTTCTTAGAACATTTTTTACTTCATTTTGAAGTAATGTTTGATCTATATTAATAACACTAGTTTTAACAATACCATATTGCTCACCACGTTCCGTTTCCACAATAACAGCATCTTTTTTATCTAAATCTAAACCATTTATATTAAAATAGTATATTTTATTTGAATTAACAAAACTTATTCCTACAACATCTATCATAAATTACCTCCCGAGAAAGTTATAATAAAATTATTTACAAATAATTCTCTATTTACATTATAACTTGATTTACTTTGAAAATCATTAATAATTTCAATTTTTCTTATTATATCACCAATTTCATTAAAATCACTAACATTTTTTATATCATCAATATAGTTTTCAAAGTATTCTAGATTCCTTTTTAATTTATAATTTAAAATATCTATATATAGCTTTATTCCTATATCAAATAAAATATCTATTTTATCTGTAAGGTTTGTAATATCGTAAAATGCGATTAATTTTGTCTTATCTTGCTCCAACCTTTTATAAAAATCTATTATGTTTTTTATTTCTTGTTCTACAAAAATATCAAAATCTTCTTTTTTATCTGTTTTTTCATATATTTTTTTAAAAATATTTTTGTTTAATTTTTCTTCATTTATTAATGATAACACCTGACACCTTGAAATAATCGTATCTAAGCAGTTATAAATATTATTTGTTAAAAGAATAGCTATTATATTAGGACTAGGGTCTTCTAAAAATTTTAAAATAGTATTAGCTGAACTTTTATTTAATAATTCAGCATTTTTTATTATATAAATTAAATACTTACCATAAAGTGGTTTAACACTAAATTCTTTTTGCAATTCTAATAATTGCTCTTTTTTTATCATTTTAGAGTCTGTTTCAATTATTTTTAAATCAGGATAATTATTTGTATCTATGTTTAAACATATATTGCATGAAGAACAAATTTCATCCTCTTTTTTTGGACACAAAAAAGATTTTGATAAAGACATAGCTATATCAAATCCATATGGACAATCATTTGTTTCAATTAAATAAGCATGTGATATTTTATCACTTTTTATTATTTTTGAAATTTGATTATAAAATAATGGTTGTTTTTCTTTGTAATCTTCTAACATTTTTACCTCTTTATGTAATTAATAAAAAAGCAATAATAGTAACTAAACCCGGTATTCCTAAAAGTCCCACAAAAATAATTGAAAATATATTTATGGGAATTATTAAGTTTAAAGGTAACGCTATTAGATTATAAATATAAAGAATAAATGGTGCAAGTAAAAATCCTCTTAAAATTTTCAGTATATTTTTCATAGGCCTCCCTTAAAATATATGAAAATAATAATTTTTATAGTACTTCTTTTCTATTCTTTATCGCAGATTCAAGAGTAAGTGAATCAACATAATCTAAATCTCCTCCAATTGGAATGCCACTTGCTATTTTAGTAATTGATACATTCTTATTTTCTAATATTTTTTTTAAATATAAAGATGTTGTATCGGCTTCAATTCCTGACTTTATTGCTAAAATTATTTCTTTAATATTATCTTTTTCTATTTTTTCTACTAATGATTTTATTTCAATATCGTTTGGACCAATATCATCAAGTGGTGATATTAAACCTCCAAGAACATGATAATATCCTTTGAAATTTCCTATTTTCTCAAATAAGAAAACATCTTTAGAATCCTCTACTACAATAAGTGTATCTTTAGTTCTTGTTTTGTCCTTACAAATACTACATATTTCTTCATCTGTTAATGTTCCGCATTTTTTACATGGATGGATGTTCTTTTTAGAATTTTCTATATTTTTACTAAATTTTTCACAATCTTCTTCACTAAAACGCAATACAGCAAAAGCAAGACGTTCTGCTGTTTTCTCACCAATTCCAGGAAGAAGTTTGAAAGACTCAATTAAGTCACTTAACGTTTTTGGAAACATAAAACTACATAAGTCCTGGCATCATATTAGCATATTTGCCAAGTTTCTTATTAGTCACATCATCAATTTGTTTAAATGCATCATTAATAGCTAAAGTAATCATATCTTCTAAAATAGATAAATCTTCTTTTAAATCTTCATCTTCTTCAATCTTAACATTTTTAATATTCCTAGTTCCTGATACAACAACAGTAACTAAACCATTTTTACCTATAAATTCCATTTCATTAATTTCTTTTTGAGCATTTGCAATATCTCTTTGCATGCTTTGTGCTTGTTTTAAAATAGCTTGCATATTCATATTTCATCTCTCCTTTTTATTGTATTTCAACAAAATCTTGACCAAAAAGGTCAACAGCATCTTTTAATGATTCTGGTGCTTCTTTGTTTTCTATTTTATCATATTTTTCATTTTCTTGTGTTTTTTCTGACACAAATTCTTCTTTATAAGTGTATGTTATACCATTTTTTTTATCTAAAATAAATTTATTTTTAATTTGTTCCCACTCATCATCTAAAACAACTGAAACTTTATAATTTTTGTTAACTATTAAATAAATAAGTGATTCAATTTTAGATATATTTAAAAGGGCATTTTCCAATGTAGAATCATATTTAAATGAAATAATAACATCTTTTTCACCAACTACCCTTACATTTCCATCAATTAAGAATGATACAACACTCCCAAATTCTTTATTGTACAAATAATCAGATAAATTCACCCAACAAATTTTTAAATCTTCTAATAAATTTTTATTAGCAAGCGCTAATGCATTATTAATTCTTATCTTATTAATTTCGAATATTTGTTCGTTACTTTTGTTTGCTTCAATTTCATTTTCTTTTTCAACATTATTGTTAATATCTTCCTTTTGCTTTTCTTTTGGCTTTTCCTGGAGTTCTTCTTTTTTGACAGCCTTTTCTTCATTATCAACTATTTCTATATTTTTCAATAAATTTTCAACTTTTAAAAATGCCACTTCTAATAATACCTTTTGATAACAACTATTTTTCATATTATTAACTGTATCATTTAAAATATCAATCATTTCAAATATTTTATCTTTATCAAGCCCATATGTATTATTACTTATTAACATGTTTTTTAAATACTCAATTAACTCAGTTGCAAATAATATAAGATTTTTTCCTTTTTTGCCTAAATAATCAAGTTTTTCAAGTGCTTCTTTTGTATTACCGTTAACAAGGGCACTAACTATATCAAAGAGTTCTTCTTCTTTAACTATTCCTTTTATTTCATAAAAATCATCTATCGTTATATTAGTAGAACAGCAAGCCAATTTATCAAGTAGATTAATTGCATCACGAAGTCCACCATCTGAATATTTAGCTATTAAATTTAGGACTTCTTCTTCTACCTTTATATTTTCTTTTTCTACAATATACTTTAATTTTTTTACAATATCTTCTTCGCTTATTTTCTCAAAATTAAAGCATTGACATCTTGATATAATAGTTGCTGGAACTTTATATAGTTCTGTTGTAGCTAAGATAAATATAACGTGTTGTGGTGGTTCTTCAAGTGTTTTTAACAAAGCATTAAATGCTCCGATTGAAAGCATATGTACTTCATCAATAATATAAACTTTATACTTTGAAATAGAAGGCATTAATGTTACTTTGTCCCTTATTTCTCTTATCTCATCAACGCCATTATTTGAAGCGGCATCCATTTCAATAATATCAGGATGATTTTTTTCATTAAATGCTATACAGCTTGGACATTTTTCACAAGGTATATCATTTATAGGGCTTTCACAATTCAACAATTTAGCTATTAATTTAGCTATTGTTGTTTTTCCTGTTCCCCTAGGCCCTGAAAATAAGTATGCATGAGATGTCATATTTCTATCAATAGTATTTTTTAATATTTTTGTTACGTATTGTTGCCCTACCACTTCTTCAAACGTTTGTGGTCTATATTTTCTATATAATGCAAGATAGCTCATTTTGCACCCCCTAATTAATAATAAATCATATATAGATTATATCATAAAAAATACTTATTTACTCACATTTTTAGTGTTTTTTATTTATGTTTCACGTGAAACATTACTTTTTCATGACTTATTAACAATTATAATTCATAAGTTATAAAAAGTGTTGTTAATATCACACTAATCTTACCCAATTATTTCCCGGGAAATAATTTATAGCAAAAAATTTATAAACTACATTAATAAAAAAAGTAATAATTTGCATATAATGCATATCAAAAAGATAAATATATAAAATAGTATTATAGTATAATCAATATTTATATAAGTAATTTATTAAAAGTAATAAGATATATCAATGTTTCACGTGAAACATTAAATTAATTATAATATTTCTTATATGTATAACTTATTAACAATTTTATTGCATAAGTTACAAAAAGTGTTGTTAATATCACACTAAATTGACCCAATTATTTCCC
>ERZ779737.3041-NODE-3041-length-10118-cov-3.183047_pt1 | contig 10118 bp, 8 predicted proteins | sample MGYA00511889_ERZ779737 | MGnify/ENA primary metagenome ERZ779737 (study PRJEB29588, sample SAMEA2163575) | human gut metagenome | biome: human gut; feature: human-associated habitat; material: faeces | place: Denmark | collected 2008/2010 ...
ACTTAAAGAAGAAACTTTTAAATCATATAAATTCTCACTTTCAATAATTAAATCTTTTTCTTTAGGATAATCCTTACACGAATTTAAAAGAATCATTTTTAAAATATTTCTAATAGTTACCTCATCTTCTAAAGATTTAGCTCTAAAATTAACTGTTACTTTAATTGTTTTAAATTTATTAGTATTAATAATATGAAGATTATATGCTCCATAAGAATACTTTTCATAATTCATACACTATCGCCTCGCTTCTTTTATTATATGTAAATATATCTTTTTTATAATTTTTTTAAAGTTTCTAAAGATAAAATTATCATTTTATCTAATCCCTTCTCTCTATCTTCACTAGATAACTTTTTAGTATCATAGAATAAATCCGTTACTGTTAATAATGCTGTAGCATCTTTTTTTAATAACTTAGCATTGCAAAAAAGGGCAAATGTTTCCATCTCTACTCCTTGTATATTATATTTATTTGCTAATCTTTGATAATCAATATTTTCATAGAAAATATCACTTGAATATACTGTTCCTTCTTTAATATTTATATCTATATCTTTTGCTACTTCTTTTATTACATCATTTAGAAAATTAGAAGAAGCAATAGTATTAAAATGCTTGCCCAGTATTATACCATAATTTGAATTACTATAACTATTATTAACTAAAAAGACATCATTAAGTTGTAAATTTTCAGTATAACTACCCATACTGCCTATTCTTATTATATATGACACATCATAATTCTTAAATAATTCATAAGAATAAATACCCATACTAGGATTACCCATACTAGACGGGAAAACGGTTACTAGTTTATTATCATAGTAACCGGTGTAAGCTGTCATTCCTCTCACTTTATTAACTATTTTATAATCCTTCAAATAAGTTTCAGCTATATACTGAGCCCTCTTAGGATCTCCTGGCATAAGAACTAAAGGAGCAATATCTTCTTTTTTAGATTCTATATGTATTGTACTCATAAACACCTACTCCACTTCAAAAGAAATATATTTAATATTAGTATAATCATCTTTATTTTTTAACATATGACTAATTTTAATATTATTAATATTTGTCTCATCAAGACTATACTCTTTATAATTTTCACTAATTAAAGTATTTGTCTTATCATATAATCTAGTTGTTATTTTATAACTATCTTTTACCTCATCATTTATACCCAAAAACTCAGTCTTAAATGATACTTTTAAAATATTATAAACACTATTATGTTCTAATTTAACATCATATATCATATTATTTCCATTTAAAATAGCATAATTCTCTTTTGAAACATTTATCAAAGTCCAAGGTGTATATATTATTTCATAAGTTTTAGATAGTTCAATTACCCTATCATTTTTCTGTGGTTCTAATTTATTCTTAACATTTATAATTACCTCAACATTATCATTTTCTTCTTTATATGTAATACCATCAACCATCTTATTTGCTATCACATCATTTACAGTACTAATAAATTCACCCTCTTGATAACCATTTTTCCTACCTAATGCATCTACAAAAATTTGTAATACATAAATGGTTTGTTCTTTATCAAAGCTAGCATCACTTTTTAAAGTAAACATATTATTTTTATAAGGTATTTCTATTTTATTTTTATCTATCTTAATAGTTATAGCATTTTCCGTATTAGTAGATGTTACTGTTTTCCCTTCAAAATAATGCTTTGTTATATTAGAATTAACTATTTTTTGAGTAATGATTTGTAAATCTTTTACATTAAATGTTTCACTTACTTGATTATCTTTCTTTATATCCTTATCAGTATCATCAATGTTATAGAAAAATTTTACATAAATCACAAAAATAAACGAAGCAATCGCTAATACCAAAACAATCCCTAAAATTACATTTAAAATTTTCTTTTTCATATTTTCTCCTTTATTGTTGGTCATCTAATTTAACCAAAACTTCCCTTGGTTTAGACCCATTCTGTGGTCCTATTATGCCTCGTTCTTCCAGTAAATCAATAATTCTCGCGGCTCGATTATATCCTAAACGATATTTTCTTTGAATTAATGAAGCACTTATTTTACCCGTCCTAACTGCAAAAGAAGCAATTTCTGTATAAAGTGGATCATCATATTCCTCCTCAGATTGATAATCATCACTAGCAGATGTTGTCTTTGGTTCTTCTGTTAAAGAATTATCATATTCAACTCCCTGCTCATTAGTAACAAAATCAACAATAGCTTGCAATTCTTCTTCGGACACATATGCCCCTTGAATACGAATTGGAGTGTTTTCTCCCATCGGTTTAAAGAGCATATCTCCCTTCCCTAATAACTTTTCAGCACCAGTCATATCAAGTATAGTTCTTGAATCAATACTACTACTAACTGCAAAAGAAATACGTGATGGAATATTAGCCTTAACAACACCTGTAATAACATCAGTAGAAGGTCTTTGTGTAGCAACGATTAAATGAATACCAGCAGCACGTGCCATTTGAGTAATTCTAAGAATTGAATCTTCAACTTCTTTCGCGGCGACAAGCATTAAATCAGCCAACTCGTCAATAATAACAACTATATATGGCAATTTTTGATAATCCGAATTTTTTTCGCAAAACTTATTATACATTTCAATATTTTTATTATGTGTTTTTTCTAAAATACCATACCTTCTTTCCATCTCAGCTACAATGTTTCTCAAAGCAATTGAAGCTTTCTTAGGATCAGTTACCACAGGACAAAGTAAATGTGGTATTCCATTATACATTCCAAGTTCAACCTTTTTAGGATCAACCATAACCAATTTAACTTGATCAGGTCTTGCTCTCATTAAAATCGATGCAATAATACAATTCATACATACAGATTTACCACTACCAGTCGAACCAGCAATAAGTAAATGTGGAGTAGCATTAATTTCAGCATATTTTATTTTAGCCATGATATCTTTCCCCAAAGCCACTGTTAACAAAGTTTTTTCATTTATCTCAGGCAAATAAGAAATAACTTCCTTAAATGATACGGGAGCATTTACCTTGTTTGGAATTTCAACACCAATAGTATTTTTCCCTGGTATTGGAGCCTGTATCCTTATTTCCTTAGCCGATAAAGCAAGTGCTATCTCCCTTTGAACAGACAATAATTTACTAACTTTAGTACCAGCCTTAATCTCTAATTCATATTGAGTAACCGTAGGTCCAATATTACATTTAACTATACTAGCAACAATTTCAAAATCATTTAATACTTTAGCAAGCAATTCCATACTAGCTTTTGCATTTTTAACATTTTCAGTATTATTAATATTCTTAACATCCTTAAGCAATGATAAAGGCGGTAAACGATAATTTTTATTAACACCAGAATTAGTAGAAGGTATTATCTCTTCCTTCACAGGAGTATCATTACTTGCCTCAGGAAGAGGCTTTATATGAGTAAGTTCATTAATTGAAGATACCACAATTTTATCATCAACTTCTTCTTCACCAGCATCACTATCCTTGTTTTTCTTATCTTTTTTAGTAAATAGTTTTTTTAACCCACTTTTAATCTTGACGAATGTATCATATATACTAACATTTAAAAATAAGATAAAACCTAATACTACTAAGCCTCCAACAACTATTTTAGTACCTTCAATACTAAACAAACTAACAAAAGCAAATGACAATAAAGCTCCCAAAATACCTCCTCCTGTATTACTAATAGCATCAACATTTTTAAAAGTAAGTAAAACATTGTCAATTGTTTCTTTAAAAATAGTTACTCCTTTTAAATCATTCGTAGTTACATAATCTATATGTAAAAATATCAAAAGAGCCAAAATAAAAGTATATAACCCCAATAATTTAGAACTAAAATAATCAGGAGTCTCTCTTTTTACTATCAAATATAATCCTAATAATAAAAGCATTATTAGCAAAACAGGATATATAGTTCCTACTAAAAAAACCGCAAAACTACTAATAAATCTACCCACTGGACCATAACGACATATTCCAATAATAGAAATTAATATTAAAATAATACCAGTTACTTCGTTATTATAGGCAAACTTTTTTTCTGTATCTTTTTTTTGCTTATTCTTTGGCATATTATCACATCCTCACATCTTATAATAAGATTATATCATTAATTCACTTAAAACTCAAAACATTTACACTATTTTTACATTATATTTTTTTTGCTACACTGTTGTAGTTCAAAAGACTATCTCTTTACCAAATTATTCTTAAAAATTAAAACGACATAGTAAACTAAACACCAAAAAAAGTGGCTTACATCTAGCCACTTACCTAATTAATAGGCTCTTCTTAATAAAAAGGAGATTATAGTATCACTTATTAATAGTTCTATGAATATATGAATACATTTTTTTAAAGTAATACTATTTAATGTATTCACTCTTATTATTATCCTTTTCATTTTTATTATACTTAGTTGAATTAATTGCCATACCAAGAACAAATATATAACATAACAAATAAACCCAAATCATCAAAATAATTAAACTTGATAAATTACCATATAAAATATCATACCTAGCAAAATGTTTTAAATAATATGTAAATACCGCAGTAACTAAAACCCAAAGAAATGTTGTCGTCATTGCACCATACGATGTAGTACTACTCTTTATACTCTTAGAAGGACTTATCGTATAAATAAGTTTAATATTAAAATATATTATTAAAAATGTCATTGGCCATTTTATACCATTATAAAGAATCGTAATATCCTGAATAAATGTATCTAAACCATCTATATTACTTAATAAATTAAGTATTTGATTACCAAAAAGTGGTACAACAAGTAAGAAAATAAATAACAGTATAATTATAAAAAGTATAATTATTGACTTAATTCTATCTTTCATTTCCTCAGCATTCTCTATCTTATATAAAGCGTTTGATGCCTTTATCATTGCATAAGTTCCATTTGAAGAAATGATTAAAGCTAAAACTATAAATAAGCCAACACTTTCATCAAAACCTTTACCAGATATAGCATCAATAACTATTTTTGCCACGCCATCAGGTATTACTTTATTTATAAGTTCAATTACTAAATCAATCGATATAGAGAACAAAGAAGCTACATAAACTATTATAGTAATTATTGGAATAAGAGCTAAAACAATATAATAAGCCAAATTCCCAGGTAAAATATTCATTTCAGGTCTCTTAACAGCATCAATAATATCATAAAAATATCTTTTTGCTTTCATAAATTACACCCACTACTGCTTCTCTTTAACATCACGCATTTCAATAGTAGCTTCATTAATAGCATCATCTATCGTTTTTATATCATCGGTTATCATACTATATCCTATTGCTGCTCCAAAACCATATGGCAATTCCTTTAACTCCTTATGTATTTTTCTAGTATAAGAAATTATTTGCTTTTCATCATAACCAACCATATATATCAAAAATTCGTTTCCATCAGTTCTAATAATATCTGTATTTTCTAATTGATTAATAATTAAAATACTCGCTGCTTTTTTAATAACATTATCTCCTTCTTCATGCCCATGATTATCATTAATATACTTAATATTGTTCAAATCAATAATAATTATTGCCTGAGGATAAATAACATTCTCATCCCATTTATTAATATTATAATTTAAATAATTTCGATTCTTTAAACTAGTCATCATATCAATAAATTTAAGTTTTTCCTCTTTTTTAATAGTATTTACCTTTTTTCTTTTCTTAATACTTGTAATAATTACAATTATAATAAGAGCTACAATTACTAAAACCCCAAATAAATATTTTAATACTTTATTCAAAATACTTGGATCTTTAATATCAAAACTTGAATTATAATTATATCTAATAGTATTATAGTTAACACTAGATACATAGTACGAAAACAATTTAGCCACAGTATCATTATTAGAATATTTCCTAACAATAAAATTATAATTATTTTTCAATGTACCTGTATATATAAGATTATAATTACTTAATTTTTTATTATGATAATAATTATAAGTATCATAATCAATAACTATAATCGAATCATTATCAATATGAGTTAACAAATCATTAATATTATTATATCCTTTAGTATTAGCCCCAATAGACATTAAATAATCAAATATTAGACTATTATTTATTGCCACAACCTCTTTATCCTTTAAAGTCTTAGGGGTAGTAACTACCAAGTCTTTCTTAGATAAAATAACATACTTTGCAGAGAAAGGAGCTACAGTCTTAATAACATCAATAGAAACATTATCCATATTATAATTAGCAAAAGCAAAATCAACACGTGCCCCAATAATATCATTCCTTAAATCTTCGATACTATTATATTCAACAAAACGAAAATCAACATCAACTAACTTTGAAAATTCTTTAATATAATTAGATAATGTCCCTATAAATTGATTATTATTAACAGCTTCATATGGCATATTTTTTACAAAACCATATACATATTTATTACTATTATAACTTGCTTTTTCTTGATCAGAAATATTTTTACTTGAGAAAAACAAATCAATAAAAGCCTTATTCTTAGAATCAATTAAATATTCTTTTTGAAATTGCTTTAAATACTTTTGCATAATAGTTAATAAGTGCTCATTATTATTTACTTCTAATACATATTTTTTACTTAATTCATCAAAATGATAAATAATATTAAGATCATTTTCTAATATATAATTTAAATATAAGTTTTGTGGTACAACTATATATGATACACTCTCCAATTTAATAGCCTCAAACAATGAATCAACAGTATCAAATGTTAAATAACTAATGTTTTGACCGTCTGATAAATAATAATTAACATCACCTATATCACTAGATAATACACCAATAGTAATATCTTTTATATCGCTTACCGTTTCAAAAACTGGCATTTCAACAGATGCAATAACATAATTATCTTGATAAAGTAAAATCTGCTTATCTGTTAATGTATCTTTATTATTTAATACTTTAAATGATGTCTGTGTACTAGATACATTACTAGCATCACTAGCATCAGCAAAATATGGTATCTTATTAAATTCCACTTCATAATCCTTAGTAAATCTCTCTAAAATATCAAAAACAATACCCTTACCATTTTGCCCATATATTGGAACATCATTAAATAAAGATATATCTACCACCTTATCCTTATAATCATTAATCCACTTTTTTTCTAAAATCGAAAAACTAGAATCATCCTTAGTATAATTTAAAATGAATATTAGTATTGAAATAAATAAAATGATACCAATAATTGAAAAAGTTATTATCTTGTTAATTTTTTTATTCTTCATACTTCACCATTCCTATCTATTCCTTAACCATGCTATTGTCGCATTTTTAGGATGCTTATTACCCATTGTAGGATAATTCTCACTATCAGTAACTTTACTTTGAGTTAAGAAATAACTAAAATCATAAAACTTCTTTTGTTCTTCCGTAAATTCAGTTAATGTCTTTGTAGCAATTTCTCTAGCCTGATCCACAGAAACATCTTCTTTATAATCAATAGTAAAATAAACAATTTTTCCTTGAAGACGAACAGTTACAGTCTCTACTTTTCCACTGTCAAGTAATTCTTTTTTTACCTTATCTAATACATCATCCTTAATAGGAACTTTTTCAATACCTTCTAATCTATTACCATATACATCACCATTTGACGTAAAATACATTTTTCTAAAACCAATAAAAGTAAATACCAAAAATACTATTGATAAAATTCCAATTATTACTAAAATATAATGTTCCTTAATAAATTTTTTCACTTAGCTACCTCACATTCTTTTAACTAATTATACTATAAATTTATGTAATAATCAATGATAAAATAACATTACATCATTTAACATTATCAAAAGTAACATTACCAAGATAACCCTCTTTTAAATCCCTAATTATTCTATCATATACTTTGTCATAATCAATTTCATTGTTTTTCATAGCACCAATTTTTTTACCAATACCATCAAATATTTTAAGTATGTCTTTTTCTTTATCTAAATTATATCTATCATATAAATTAATTGGATAATTTTTCTGCATTTTGCTTACTATATGTGTAGCAATAACTGAAGTATCTAAAATCTCTTCCTTAATCGCACTCATTGAGGCTAAATTTAAAGAAATTTCCTCATTATCTAACTTAGGCCATAAAATACCTGGAGTATCTAATAATTCAATTTTATCATTTACTCTAATCCAGCTTAAACTTTTAGTAATACCTGGTTTATTACCAACATTAGTAACTTTCTTACCTACTAAACGATTAATCAATGTACTTTTACCAACATTAGGTATACCCAAAACTAAAACTCTCCCCTTTCTTTCCTTTAATCCTTTTTCTTTTCTTTTAATATTTTCTTTTTTAATAATATCTTCAGTAATATTAAATATTTCTTTTATATTTTTATTATTAAGCAAATCTACTAAAACTACTTTATAGCCTTTATCTTCATAATATTTCTTCCACTTATTAGTTTCTTCTAAATCACACATATCCATTTTAGTCATAATCAATATTCTTGGCTTGTTTTTTATCATCTCATCAATATCTTTATTCTTTGATGAATATGGTATACGAGCATCAATTAATTCATAAACAATATCAATTAAAGATATATTTTCTTTAATTTGTCTCTTAGTTTTAGCCATATGCCCTGGATACCAGTTAAGAACGACTTTATGAAACTTTTCGTTCTGATTCGAATTTTCTCTTTTTTCTTTTCTTATTTTTCTTTTTTGATACATATCCATTATTTATCACTTCCTTTTTATAACTTGTAATTTAATTAACTAATTCTATAATGACCTATAATATTATTACGATATTCTAAAATATCTTCCTCATAATATCTTTGATAAGGATTAGCATGATGAATTATAAAAGGAACACCTTTTTTATTCCTCTTATCAGATACTATACCAATATGATTTTTAAATACAACAATATCTCCACCTTGCCATTCTTTTATTTTATTAATATCATTTGTTAAAGCAATTGCATTATTGTCTAAATATACTTTTAAATTTCGTACTCTTCTAAAATCAATATTTTTATCTATAACATCAATATCATATAAATTTCTATTTGTTTTTATATGTTCATTTACTAAATTCATTAAATCATAACCTGCGCCTTTTAATCCAAATGCAACAACATCTGTACATACACCATATTCATCATTTGGATAACCCGTAGCATAATATTTACTTTTATATTTAGGATTTGTTTTTATATAATCCCTTACATTATTTAATATATCAGTTTGATCATCTATACCATCATTATCTTTATCAGTTTTACTTATATAAGTCTTAATATTAAAATCTTCATTAGTATATTTTTTATGCGGAATATAATTAAAACGATATAACGCATATAAAACAACAATTATTAATATTATTAAAAAATTTGTCATAATAATTAATATTTTCTTTTTCATAAATTCTCCATTTCAACAAATTACTATTTTATTTCATCAAGTTTCTTTTGTGCTTTTATTTCTAATTTTTTCTTTTCTTTTTCTAATTCTTTTAAGCTCTTTTTAGGTGTTGGCATTTTTTCTGGCATCATTCCACCAATATCTGCGATTGCTTTTCTAACTTTTTGCCCAACTTCATAATGTACATCTTTTGCTTCCTTTTCACCTTGTACATTATCTTTTATAAGTCTTTGTTTAGTTTGATTTATTCTAAATAAATTTGCAACTAATTCATCTTCATTCATATTATCCAAAATATCTTCTCTATAACGTAATTTTTTTCTTTTAAATATATCATCAGCGGTTTCTCCATTATATAATCCTTTATATCCAGCATTATGAAATTCAGCCATATTTTTAACTCCAGCAGCTGAAGCAACTTTTTGAAGCGTATAGTTACCTTGCTTTGTTAATTTTCTTTGATAAAATCTTTTTTCATCATCTGATAAAGAATCATATTCTTGTTCAGTTATTTCCTGCTTTCTTGTTTGAATAGCAAAATATGTTTGTCCTAAAGCAACAACTTCTTTACTTGGGTCAGCATTTTGCACTATTAAATAGCATATGTATCTTGATAGTTTATAATCTTTAATAATCTCTTCTTTTCCTTTACCAGTTTTTATTGGCTTGTTGACCTCAACAACCCAATCTTCTTC
>ERZ779737.3043-NODE-3043-length-10115-cov-2.526938_pt1 | contig 10115 bp, 10 predicted proteins | sample MGYA00511889_ERZ779737 | MGnify/ENA primary metagenome ERZ779737 (study PRJEB29588, sample SAMEA2163575) | human gut metagenome | biome: human gut; feature: human-associated habitat; material: faeces | place: Denmark | collected 2008/2010 ...
TCTAATCAGGGTGTACTTTCTCTGTTACAGTAATTTTTGTAAAATTTATAATTGCTAAAGAAAAGGAGTCGGGCAACTGGCTCCTTTTTGTAATGTTTTATAATGAACGAAAGTCTGTTGAAGAACAAAAGTAGGACTTAATTTCCGTGATTTTGTATTGCGACTGATGAAAAAGGGTGATTTTTTTGTTTGGGGACATATAGAAAATTTTTGCTCGGTTATGTCCCACTCTTTTGGCACGGTGGGACATATAGAATCATTCCTTTGCATTATGTCCCTTATGTTTGCGGCAATGGGATATATAGCGTTTTTTCTGGCATATATGTCCCGGGAAACAAAAGAAAAGGGACATAGTGAGTAAGTTTTCATGTATATGTCCCAATGAGCAAAAGAAAAGGGACATAGCCGATAAGTTTTCATGTATATGTCCCAGTGAGCAAAAGAAGAGGGACATAGCCGATAAGTTTCCGTGCATATGTCCCAGTGAGCAAAAGAAGAGGGGCATAACCAATAAGTTTCCATGCATATGTCCCGAAAGAGAGAAGAAAAAAATTCAGTCAGCAGATTTTCACACATATGCCAATATCCAGAAGGCAATGTGCATAAAAAATCCCGCCACAGCGGGAGGAGAAATTTTTCTGTGGCGGATCTATAAGAGAAATCGCTTTCACGAATTGTTTTTAGTCGGAACTGACAGCACCCCAACACCGTTTGTTAAAATACAACAGCTCCTTTTGTTTTGATGGCTTTATATTACCAGTGCATTATGAACAGGTTGTGACGACATGCTAAAGAGTTTATGAAAATTCGAAACAACTTATAAACTTAGGTATAAATTTCTTAGCATGGTTCCTGGGCAGCAGGCGATTTTTTAAGGGGTCCCCAGATATGTCGATTCATGGACATCTAGTGTGTGATTGCATATACAAAGACTTATCTGTGTAAATCCGGAGATATCCGAACATTAAAATTTCTCTTTCCGAACAAGCCTCTTAAATCATCAATGTAAGTCGAGAATTACAATGAAAAGATTGGAGCAAAGTGACTCTTTTTACCCGTCCCCGCCGCTTTGGAAAGACATTAAATATGAGTATGCAAGGTATCGTATCACAGAGCTGGCAGGAAGAGAGGCACAACGTTTTTCATTTTTGTCAGAGAGTGACAAACTATCTGATAATGAAAAGGAGCAGTATCAGGCAATTGTCGCATTGCATAATGGTAAATATTCTATGGATGAGAATATACTGACATCAAGCATATATATACTGTCACATTTATTGCATAGGCATTATGGACAAAAAACCGTAATCCTCATAGATGAATATGATGTTCCACTGGATAAAGCGTTTCAGAATGGCTATTATCGGGAGATGGTTTCACTCATCAGGGGACTTTTCGGAATGGCTTTAAAGACCAATGATAGTCTGCAGTTTGCCGTTTTAACAGGATGCCTGCGTATTTCCAAAGAAAGTATTTTTACAGGATTTAACAATTTCGAGGTTTTGTCGGTTTTAAATGTTCCGTATGATGAGAGTTTTGGATTTACGGACAATGAGGTTGAAAAACTTCTGGATGATTACACGTTTTCAGACCACTATCCGGAAGTTAAGGAGTGGTACGATGGTTATCATTTCGGAAACACCGATATTTACTGTCCGTGGGATGTTATCCGGTATTGTAAAAGCCTGTGTGCAGATCCGAACGCAATGCCAGAAGATTTCTGGTCGAATTCAAGCGGCAATGCCATTGTGCGTAGATTTATAGACAAAGCGGATGTCCAGACAAAAAACGAAATCGAGCGTTTGATTGCAGGAGAATGCATTGAAAAAGAAATCTCGCTGGAACTCACATATGATGAGCTTGATAAAAACATTGAAAATCTGTGGAGCGTACTTTTTACTACCGGATATCTGACGCATCAGGGACGTACAGAAAGCGGAAAATACCGCCTGACTATTCCAAACAGGGAAATTAAAAACCTTTTTATAAAGAAAATCAGGGAATGGTTCAGCGATGTGTCCAGGAATGACGGTAAAAAACTGGAAGAATTCAGCAATGCATTTTTGGAAAAAGATCCGGAAAAAATTGAGCAGATCTTCGGGGATTATCTGTGGAACACGATCAGCATAAGAGACACGGCAGCTGCAAAAGAAAAGAAAGAAAATTTCTATCATGGCATTCTGCTTGGTCTGCTGGGCTATAAAGCAACCTGGCTTACAAAGTCAAATGCCGAGTCCGGAACCGGCTACAGTGATATTTTGGTTGAGGTGCCGGACAACCGGACAGGAATCGTAATCGAACTCAAATATGCAGAAAATGGAGATATGGATGCGGCATGTGCCAAAGCACTGGAGCAGATAGAGGAAAAAGACTATGTGGATAGGCTGAGACAGGATGGAATGAGAAACTTTATCAAGTACGGAATTGCGTGTTTTAAGAAGGATTGTAAGGTTGTGGTTGGAGAATAACAAAAATCTCTTTACAAACCGCAGAAGATATGCTAGATTTTTATACAAGCTGATTGTCCCGTTTGTTTCTGCAACCGGAAATGGGGGCATATGTTACACACAAAAAAGAACTTCTTAAAGTCAGCATTGGCTGTCTTCTGCATGGTTTCCATGCTTTTATTCTCCAATTACAACGGAATCACAACAGTATATGCTGCCAGCGGATACGAATACGTTCTGCTGACAAAATACAGTAAGACCATGAAAATTGGAGACGAGTATTATCTGACTGCGATTACTTCTACCGGAAAGAAACCAAAGTTTTCTTCGAGTGATTCCACAGTCGCGTCCGTGAACACTTATGGAAAGATCACGGCGAAAAAGGCCGGTAATGCTACGATCACTGCAAAAATTGCCAATGGGGAGGCAAGCTGCAGGGTTACAGTTGAAAAAACGGTCATTACATTAAGTCAGAAATCCATATCCTTGGAGAACGGATATACGGCCCGGCTGAAAGCCGAGACATCAACCGGGCATCCGGTCACGTACAAATCCGTCCGCTCGAGCATCGCCTCGGTGGATGAAAACGGCGTGATCACAGCAAAAAAACCGGGTGAAACTACCATCACGGTCACAGCGGATAAAACCGCCCAGACCTGTAAAGTGACGGTAAAGCAGCCAACGGTCCGGCTGGACCGGACATCCGCATCCCTTTACCGGAAGGGGACGCTCCGGTTATCCGTTTCTTCCACATCTAAAAGTATTCCCAGGTGGAAAACAAATAAAAAAAGCGTAGCCACGGTGGACAATGAGGGCAGAGTTACCGCTGTAAAAAACGGAACAGCCATCATCACGGTCACAGTCGACGGTGTCAGCAAAACCTGTGAGGTCACGGTAAAGAAGCCAAAGATTACCGTCGGACAGGAACAGATTTCGTTAGTGGCCGGTGAAACCTGTCAGCCGAACGTGACGGTATCCTCCGGCAACAAACCGGAATACTACAGTTCGAACACAAATGTTGCCACGGTAAATGAAACCGGCATGATCACCGCCATCGGCAAGGGACGTGCATATATTTATGCGAAAGAAGATGGCACGAAGGTACGCATGACGGTAACTGTCAAAGAAAAATAAAACTACAGGAAGCAGAACAAAATTATGGTCTGCATGACAGACAATCTGCGGATCATAACCAAAGGGACAATCAGCGAAAGATATTGATGATGCATATATACAATGATATAATTGAACATAGACAATATTCTGTCTATACTTCGAAGAATAGCCTTACAACATATGGTATTGTAGATCTTATGGAAAAGCTTTCCCAAAAGCTGCCATGGTTATATCTTTGTATAAATGAAATTGATGTCACTGATATAGGGGAACAGTATAGTGTTAAGGGAATTTTAAGAGAATTTATAAATCAAGAAGAAATACTCATTATTAAAGAAAAAATTCCGAAGGAGGAAAAATGAATTCGGTAGAAAATTATGCCATACGCTACTTAGAACCAAAGGATGTGAAGGATCTGGATCAGTACAACGCGCTGCTGCGCTATACCTTTCAGGTAACGGAGGATGAACTGACGGCAACCGGATGGAAAGATGAAGAGATCAAACAGTCGAAGTTCCCGGTACTGGAGCGTGCGGATGTGCTGGGATGTTTTGACGGGGATACCCTGATTTCCCAGTTTGCCGTATATCCATTGAAAATGAATATATACGGGGAGGTATTTCCCGTTGGATTTGTTACGAGTGTTTGTACATATCCGGAATATACCGGGCAGGGCATTATGAAAAAACTGATGTATCAGAGTCTGGAACATATGAAACAGCAGGGAAGACCGTTTGCCCTCCTGTATCCATATTCCATACCGCTGTATCATCATCTGGGCTGGGAGATCATATCCAATAAAATTTCTTTCAATATCAAGGACCGGCAGATTCCGACGAAAGTAAAAGCACCCGGGTATGTACGGCGTGTGGACTGGGACAATACCGATTTTCATGAGCTGCATTCGCATTTTGCATCAATCACACACGGCTGCCTGTTCCGGAATGCACTGGCGTGGGAGGAATACTGGCGCTGGGATGAGGACGATACGAACGTGGCAGTTTACTATAACACCAAGGACAAGCCATGCGGATTTATGGTCTATCTGATCAAAAACGATATCATGCATATCAAGGAAATGATCTACTTAAACCGCGAGGCAAAAAAAGGGCTGTGGGAGTATATCCACGCGCATGATTCCATGATCGATGCGGTGCATGGCTATACCTATTTCAGCGAACCGATTGCGTTTGAGATGGATGATGGGGATATCAAGGAAACGATCCGGCCGTATGCCATGGGACGCATTATTGATATCGAGAGCTTTTTACAGGATTATCCATGTGATCCGGATGGCGGAACACTGTATATCGAACTTGAAATTGAGGATCACCTGCTTTTGTGGAACAACCGCAGTTTCCGGCTCTGTTTTTCCGATGGAAAATGTATGCTGACCGATGAACCGGCAGAGTATAAGTTAAAAATGGAGATAGGTACGCTGACTACCCTTTTACTGGGATACAAGACGGCTGAGCGTCTGTATGCCCTTGAACGCATTGAAGGGAAGCAGGAAGCGGTAGACCGTCTGGATGATGTACTGTTTCATAAAATTCCATATATTTCCGATTACATCTAAAAAATTCAGCATGGTATGTTATAATGGAAAGTGAAAATTACCGGGATACCGTTCTGCAGATACCGGTATGACCAGACCGATCCGCCAGTTGACCGCTGTGATCGAACAGACAGCGAAACTGGATTTCCGCCCGACCAAAGAGGGAGGCAAATTGCGGAAACAGAAGGATGAGATCGGAAACATGGCAACAAAGATCCACATTATGAGAAAGAAGCTCCGGGAGATGATGGGAGACCTGCAGCAGACACAGCAGGTACTCGAGAGCAACGCGGAGGATTTGAATCATCTGATGAAGCAGAACAGTGCGTATGCAGAAGATAACTCCGCTGCAACACAGGAACTAGCAGCCGGGATGGAAGAGACCAGTGCAAATGCGGCGCACATTGTGGAAAACGTTGGAATTATGAGAGAAAGTTCCGACAATATCCAGCGGCTTGCAGAGGATGGAGAGAAAAATTCCGGACAGATCCAGGAGCGTGCCGGAGAGATGGAGCGGATCAGTACGGAGTCCCGCCACAAGACAGACCAGATGTATGCGGTCATGAAACAGAAGACGGATGCCGCTGTGGAGCAGGCGAAATCCGTACAGAAGATCAATGCGCTGACAGACAACATCAAACAGATTTCTTCCCAGACAAACCTTTTGGCATTAAATGCCAATATTGAGGCGGCCAGGGCTGGCGAAGCAGGCAGGGGATTTGCAGTTGTTGCTTCCGAAATCGGAGATCTGGCAACGCAGACACTGGATACCGTTTCCACAATTGACGAGATTGTAGGAGAGGTCAACAGTTCGGTTTCCAATATGACCGAATGCCTCACAACGATTATGGAATTTCTGGAACAGACCGTTCTTGGGGATTATGAGCATTTCGCACAGGTGGGGGAGCAGTATCATGCCGATGCGGACACATTCCAGCAGATCATGCAGCAGACAAAAGAAGCAGTGGATGCATTAGAGCAGCACATTGGAGAGATCTCTTCTACCGTATCAGAGATCAACTCCATGGTGGAACAGTCCACAGACGGAATCAGCGGTATTGCCGAGAAATCCGGCAGTACGCAGAACCTTGTAACCGAGGGTTACGACAAGCTGCAGGAGTGCACACAGTCCGTCAATGTGATCCGGGATTTTGTCGCGCAGTTTCATTTGGATTGATAATTGTCCGAAGATAAGTTAAGACGTGGTTAGTATAGACTAACATGAAACCCTCTAAATATAGGAAAAGGAAATTTTACATCGGAAACGAGGAAAATTATAATGAAGAAAACATTAAAACCGGAAACCACAAAACCACAATATGTTGTGACAACAGACATTACTTATGCGCAGGTTGATTCCTGGTTCGGTCATTGCCGGAGAGATCTCAAACTGGATCTCATCTATCCGGAGGACGGGGAAGGAAAGACATATCCATGTATTGTATGGATTTGCGGTGGCGCATGGCAGCGCATGGACAAAGCAGCGCATCTGGCATATCTGGGCACACTGGCGCAGGAAGGGTTTGTTGTTGCCAGCGTAGAGTACCGGACATCCAACGAGGGAACGCATCCGATGCAGTTGTGTGATATCAAGGCAGCAATCCGATATCTTCGTGCATATGCAAAAAGATATCGGATTAACAGTGAAAAATTTGGTGTGATGGGAGAATCTGCAGGAGGATATCTGACATGTATGGCAGCACTGGATCAGGATAAAAAACTGGATACAGGCGAGTATCTGGAGTATTCCAGTCAGGTTCAGGCGGCCTGTCCGTGGTATCCGCCGACCGATGCGTCCCATTTTCCATATGATGATGTGGAAAAGGCAGCCATGTCTTCAGAGTCGCTGCTGATGGGATTTAATGTTATGACACATCCGCAGGAAGCTTATGAGAATTCCCCGGTTTCCAAAGTGACACCGGATGCGCCGCCATTCCTGCTGATTCATGGAACCAAAGACAGTACCGTGCCTTTTTCGCAGAGTGAGGAATTGTATGATGCGTTAGAAGCAGCCGGCTGTGATGTGACATTGCTTGCGCTTGATGGTGCAGAGCATGCGGACCTGATGTTTTTCCAGGATGAAGTATGGCAGCAGATCATTGCATTTTTTAAACGGACATTATAATAAGTGATCTGGTATCCGGATAAGAAAAGGTTCAAAGATTAATTGATATGAAAAAAACAGCAGATAACATTCGTATAATAGGAAAATCCGATGGTCCGACATCCGTTTTTATTGCCGGAAAAGGCGAAAAGAAATCGTTAAGACAGAAGATAGAAAAGAGCATGTATGACTTCCGGCGAAAGCGTGTGATCAAATTCCTGAGGGCAGATCCGCACACGGTGGATGAGGTGGCAGATTATCTGGTCAGGGAACTGGGGTATACCGAAGTAAGTTCATCGGATGAAACATACCAGACAGAATATTCCAATATGCGCGCATCGTTTCTGTTGCAATATCGTCCGGAACTGCTTGGAGATCTCACGGAGCCCCAAAGACCACAACAGTGGGATGAAAAAAGCGTGATGGAGTTTATGAAGCAGATCGAACAGAGAACCGAGGCTGCGCGGGCAGTTCCAAAGACAGAGTTTGATATTGATTTTCATCTGTACCGGAAAACCGGCCGGGAGTTTCAGATGAGCATATCAATAGAAAAAATTGTTTTGTATGTCCCACAAGACAGTACTAATGGGACATCGTAAATGATTTTTTGTCTATATGTCCCGGTGCTGATGGAGAGGGGGACATAACAAGAGACTTTTCCACTATATGTCCCGGTGTTAGAGGAAAGAGGGACATAACAAATAACTTTTTGTCTATATGTCCAGCATTAGAATGCAAGACCCGGATACTTAATGTAAACAGTGGACACAATGCCGAATGAATCCATATCGTATTGTATCCGGCATGACATTTTAAAGGATGTTTTGCTCAAGAATCGAAGCGAGGTGCGCCATATGCTGTTAACAGAATTTGATGAAAAGAAATTTGCAAAGTCCATGTGGAAAGAGGGGCATGAGGAAAATTTCAAAACGGGGATATTCCATTCAAAAATGGCATTAGTTAGAGCGACCTAACCAATGCCATTTTTTATTTTAATAGCATAAAGCATTAAAATCATCATTAAATGATGGATTATGTAAAATTTAAATTATATCTTCCGGGTTTACATTTTACCTGCACAATGTAATTTTTATTGTATTTCAAACAATGTAAATTTATGGATTCTCCAAGTTTAATAGTTGTATCCTTTAAAACAATTGTTTGGTTCTCATCTAGAATACGTATGGTTATATCATAGGGATTGTTTATGTCATTTATTACTTCTTTTTTATAAAAAACAGATGAAAAAATCAAATAATCACCGTCATTTATGCGTACTTGAAACCATTCATCCGAACCATGGTTGTTATCTATGAATGCTATATCCATGGGCATAAAAAAGTCGTGAAGTACTCCTACTTCCTGAATGGCAAACATAGCAGTCATTACAAGAAACGCGGTAGAAATAATTGCAGCAATCATTTTGATCCGGACTTTTTTTCTGATTTTAAAAAATGGAGTCTTACTGTCTCCGACTTCACTAAGTGGGGGACATTCGATCGGATCTTTCATGGCTGCCAGTTCGTTTTGACATTTGCTGCAATGATTTATATGGTCTTCAATAAGTTTTCGGCTGTCGTCAGAACAGACGTCATCAACATATAATGGCATTAAATCTCTTACGATATCACATGTTATTTTCATCTTCAATTACCTTTCTGATCTTTGTTTTTGCACGGAAATAGTTAACGCGCGCCCAATTTTCACTTTTGTCAAAAATTTCTCCGATTTCTTTAAAACTCATTTCCTCGTATGCACGCAGCCAGAACACTTGTCCATAAGGGTGCTTTACCTGTCTTAAAGCGGATAGCAATTCTTTGGTTTCTTCTTTTATGAGATACGTGTCCTCAAGATTCCCCTGATTGTTTACTGCTTCAAAAGATTCTAAATGTTCAATTCCGACTGTGGTTTTATGTTTCTCTTTTTTCAGATAATCAAAATATAAGTGTTTTGCAATCTGACATAACCAGACCGAAATTTTACAGTTTCCGTTATAACGGTGCGCTGATTTGTATGCCTGATAAAAGGTCTCCTGTGTCAGGTCTTCTGCCAGATCAAAATTGCCGCATAAGGAAATTAAAAAATGTTTTACGGTATTTGCATACTCCATGTACATCGTTTCAAGTGGAGTATTCTTTTGCATTTTCCTGTTTCACCTCCTCGTATTGCGCAATCTATATATAAATAGAATTTTTGTTTGTTTTGTTACACTTTCATTATAAATTATTTTTTGAAAATGTGCCAGAAACGGATATTGACACATGAAAGCAAATTGATTATAATCGTGTCAAAAACAAAAGTGGCACGGGAGGCATATGACAATTACATCATTGAAAAGTGCATTGCAGCGAATTGCGCAACTGGAACAGGAAAACGAACAGCTTCGGGCGGAACTCGAAGTATATAAAAATCGCAATACCGGCGGGAGGAAAAAGCATGACGAAGCATGGATGACTTCTTACCGGGATTTTGCTGTAAAATACGAGGGCGGGATGACAATTATGGAAATTGTTGCACAGGGGGAAATCAGCCGCAGGACAGCGTACCGGTATAAGGCCTATTACGATGAGGTGCAGAAAAATAATAGATATAAAAAAAGAAACGAGCAAGTCCTGTCAGGCATAAACCCTACCCGGTAAAAACCCATTTCTTAATAAAGAATAACCCCATTTCATTTTACAGTCAAGTAATTTTTAAATTTTACTGTATACAGATGATCATTTGTTCCTGTTCACTTAGCATTAAACAGGAAAGATCATCTGGACAGCAGCAAAAAACACAACAAGGAGAACCAATTGAATTTACTCGAAACATTAAAACATTATTTTGGATACGACAGCCTGCGGCCGGGACAGAAGGAACTGATGGACGGAATCCTGCAGGGAAAGGATGT
>ERZ779737.3047-NODE-3047-length-10109-cov-3.773921_pt1 | contig 10109 bp, 12 predicted proteins | sample MGYA00511889_ERZ779737 | MGnify/ENA primary metagenome ERZ779737 (study PRJEB29588, sample SAMEA2163575) | human gut metagenome | biome: human gut; feature: human-associated habitat; material: faeces | place: Denmark | collected 2008/2010 ...
TACTATTTCATCTTCTTTATTTTTACTAAAAAATATATTATTTAAAATAACAATTATTAAAGAAAGAACAAATGCTATTATAGTAAAATATATAACTCCACTCACTTTTTCACCTCACACTTATTACATGCACCACATTTATATTTAGTATTTTTATTTTTTTTATATAAAATTAATGTAAATGTTATAAGAAAAACTAATAATATATAGCTCATTTTATGCTAACCTCGCAAATATAAGTGCCATAATTCCAGCAGTAACAAGTGCAATTGGAACACCTTTAAATGCTGATGGTACTTCTTTTTTAGAAAGAACACATCTATTACCTGCAAAAATATATGTAACAATTATAAATCCAAATGCACTACCTAAAGTGTTTACTAAAGATTCAAGTAATGTATAATTCATCTTACTATTAAGTAGTACTACTCCAAATACTGCACAATTAGTTGCTATAAGTGGTAAATATATACCAAGAGATTTATATAGCTTCTTAAAATATTTTTTTATTACAAGTTCAGTTATTTGTACAAAACATGCGATAACTAAAATATAAGTAATAGTCTGTAAATAAGTACTATTTGTAGGAATAAGTATATATTTATTTATTAAATAAGTTATAAAAGTAGAAGATATCATAACAAATGAAACAGATAATCCCATTCCAATTGCATTTTTTTCTTTGTTTGTCGTACCAAGAAAAGAACACATTCCTAAAAACCTAGTTAATATTATATTCTCAGCTATTAAAGATGATATAAATATTTTAAACATTATTATTCACCCCTTTAAAATGATTAATTATCGCCATAAGTATTCCAAGAAGTATAAATGCTCCCCCACTTGTTAAAAACAACTTATTTGGAAGTATATTATTATTAAATACTGTAATTACTTCTTTATAACCTGTTATTTTAGATATATTATCCATAATAGTTATAGTACCACTACCTAAAACCTCTCTTAATAAACCAATTATAGATATAGCAAATAAATAACCTACTCCGTTTTTAAATCCATCACCTATACTTTTTAAAACTGAATGAGAAGAAGCATAAGATAATGCTCTTCCTAAAATAATACAGTTAACTACTATTAAAGGTAAATATATACCAAATGCATCATATAATGGTTTACTATATTTACTTAAAAGTATTTCAATTATTGTTACTAATGTAGATATAACAATTATATAAACTGGTATTCTAATCTCTTCATTAACTAATTTCCTTATTAATGAAACTATAAAATTTGATATAACAAGTATTACAAGTACAGTTAGTCCCATCATATATGATTTTTCAAAAGTAGTAGTTACTGCAAGAAGTGAACAAAGTCCAAGAACAAGAACAAATATAGGATTTTCATCAAATATATAATTAAGTACTTTTTTCATACAATCCTCCATACTAAGTAAATAATAAGTGAGCAGATAAATGCAGTTATTGTAAGAGTTAATACACTTTTAATACTATTTTTCATTTATATCACCCTTAACTTTTTTTATCATATTCTTAAGTCCATTACTTGTTCTTGTACTACCACTTACCGCATCAAGTGAATCAATATCATCTTGATTCTTAATTAAATCATCTAAATAATTTACTTTCTCAATTTCATTCCATTGTGTTTCACTACTACTATCAGTTATCAATATAGAAATAATCTTATCATCACTAACTTCTATACTTGCCTTTATAACTCCCCATCCTTTAGATGAGACATTATATGTTTTTGTATTACCATTATCCTTTATATCAATAATATCTACATTCAAATTATCTTTGTTATCTTTACTTAAAACTTCTTTATTTACTTTAAATCCAATTCCTAATGAAACACTTATAAATAATAATATTATTATAATATAAGGTATAACTAAATTCTTTTTATCGTTTTTAATCTTAAGACCTATTTTATCAAATAAGAATACTAATAAATTCATAAATAAAATACTTGTCATTACTCCTTCTGGATAAGGAGTTAAAAATCTTAATAAAACAGTTAAAATACCTAGTGATATTCCATATAATACTTGTCCACTTTTTGTAATTGGACTTGTAACTGGATCTGTTGCCATAAAAACAGCACCAAATAATAAACCACCACTTAATACATGAAATAATGGATACCACACACCTAAAGATAATATATTTCCTATTATAAATGTACTTAAAAATACTGTAAGCGTATACATTACTGGTATTCTCCATTTAATTGTTTTAGTAATAGTTAAATATATAAATGCTAAAATAATTAGTAATTTTGATACTTCACCAATAGTACCAGGAATCATTCCAAATAAGAAATTAAATAAACTTCCATAAGGACTAACTAAAACATCATAAGATCCATAATAACCCATATTAGATAAGTTAGTAAGTGCAGTTGCACCTGAAATTGTATCTAATTCATATAAATTTAAATAACTACCTACTAATCCTTGATAAGATGCACTTACCATTAAATATCCAATTAAAGCTGGGTTAAATATATTATTACCAAATCCACCAAATATCATTTTACCAATAACACTACCTGTAAATGCTCCAAAACATACTAAATAAAGAGGTGTATTAGCGGGTAAAACAAGTGCTAAAAATAAACCTGGTATTACTGCAAATGATTTAGAAGTTTCACGTATTGTATCTTTAATACTTTTTTTATTAAATATTTTAATGTATAATGCTTCAGATAAATATGATGTAACAATACCTACTATAATCATAAGTATTGGGTTAATTACATCAATAACACTTGCATTAGTTTTTAAATAAACTAAAATACTATTTTTAAATATTGCAAAACAAACAATAGGCATAAGTGCGATTAATAATCTTGTCATTATCTTTCTTGTTGAATCATCACTTTTAATATGAGGGCCATTATCACTTATAAATTTCATTTTCTCACCCTTTCTTTTGCCTCTTTTACTGCGTCTCTTAATCCAATCTTAGCAGGACATACATATGAACATAGTCCACATTCAACACATTTTAATGGATTTAACTTTTTTAACTCTTCCTTATTATCTAAATTATTTAATATAAATATTGGACATAATTTAGCAGGACACACACTTAAACATCTACCACAACCCATACAATGAGTATGCTCATCTTTAGTGCGTTCTAGTATTAATAATCCATTTAAATTATTACTAGCAACTACAGAATCACTTTTAAGAGATGTCCCCATCATTGGTCCACCAGCTATTATTTTATAACCATCTTTATCATAACTACCAATCTTTCTTATTACATAAGACATATTAGTACCAACCTTAACTAAAACATTTATAGGATCACTAAACCCTTCTCCACTTATAGTTACTATTCTTTTAGTACTAGCTCTATTAAATTTTAAAGCTTTATATATTGAAAATATCGTTGAAATATTATTAACTACTACACCTATTTCACCGGGGTACTTATTATAACTAACATTTAAAACGGAAGATACAACATGTCTTTCCCATCCCATTGGATACATATCTTTTACTGTAGTAAGATATATATCAGGATAATTAATTATATAAGGTGAAAAAGCATCAAATATAGTTCTATTCTTCTTTTTATATGCAATAAAACATTTCTTAATACCATTTATTTTCATTATCGCATCAATAGTTTCCAATATAATAGGTGCTTTTAATTTTGCAAGCATCAAATCTGCAGTTAAATATGGTTCACATTCAACAGCATTTACAATTAAAATATCCAAATTTGCATTATACTTTAAATAAGTAGGAAAATCACTACCACCCATACCAGTAACCGCACACTTTTTAAGTAAAGTAATAAACTCTTCTTTTGTATAATTAGTTATATCTTTAACTATTTTATCTTTTACTAATTTTTCTTTCTTATCATTATCAATAACAACTGCATCAACCATTTTGTTATTTAAATATAATACTTTTTTAATATCAACAACAGTACCACTTACTGGAGATAATATAGGAAAATCTAAATCCTTTCTAACACCAATAATCGTACCTTTTTTAACCTTTTTACCAACTTTTGTAATACATTCACATAAAACATTATTATTAATAAGCGGAACATACACTTTATTTGGATCACTTAAATCTACAACCTCATTAGTTATAGACATATCTTTTTTGCCATCTAATTTTAATCCGTTTAACATATACCCTCCATCATACATATTTAATAATACCATTATTTATTTTAAAAATAAAGAAAATATAGGTAAAAACCTATATTAATTTATCTCTTTTATATATATCTACTCCCTCAGGCATATATATTTCAAACTCTGTATTATCTGAACATTTAATAATACATAATCCTTCAATAACAAGATCCTGATTTTCTTTAACACGCACCCTAGTTAATTCTAACTTTCTATATGTATCATTAGTATAAAAGTTAGCATGTGTTATATCAACATTATTAGATATATATATAACTAGATTAGAATCATCTAATATATCTATTCTTCCAATACCTTTTAATATAAGTGAATTTTTATCTAAAAGTTGATAAATTCTAGGATTAATTTCATGCTTTATAATTACATTTTTAATAGTATCTTCATCTAATTTTAAATATATATCACTATCACTTACAAGACCAGGAGTATCAAGTAAAGTTAATTCATCATTAATCTTAATTGATATTACATTTAAAGTAGTAGACGGCATATAACTTGTTACTAAATAGTTATTGCTTTCTGTATAATTTTTAATCATCTTATTTATAAATGAAGATTTACCAGCATTTGTATTACCTAATACATACACATCCTCACTCGTTTTATATTTCATTATCTTTTCATAAAGCAAATCCATATTATAATTCTTATCACTACTTATACATACAACATCAATATATTTTGGATATCTATTTTTAAAATACTCAATAAATTTTTCTTCCTTAATACTTTTAGGATATATATCCATTTTTGATATTACTAATATACATGGACTAAAAATTCTACTATATATATAATCCATATTATCCATATTAAATATATCTATTAAATGAATTACAAGTTCATTAGTTTTTAATATATCTCTAATTATTCTTTGATAATATACATTAGACTTATTCGCAATTTTATATTCTCCATAATTTTTTAATCTAAAGCATCTTCTACACATAACAACTTTATCATATAATTTAGGATTTACATATCCATCCTCAAAAGAATCCTCACATTGAAGTTCAATCCCACATCCAATACAACGTTTATTCATAATAAACTCCTTTTTTAAATAATTTCTTTCTTTCTAACTTTTTGATTTTTCCCTTTTCAAGTATACGATTAAACTTAGTCCATATTAATTCTCTATCTGATATAGGATCAACTAATACAGTAAATATTCCTTCTTTATTACCACCATATACATCAGTCATAAATTGATCCCCTATTAATGCTATCTCACTTTCACTATACTTATATTCACTTATTATTTTCTTTAATTTCTTCCCATGTCTTTTTCTTGAAGAATAAGAAGCATCCACTTCCAAGGTCTTCTTAAAAGGAGAAATTCTTTTCTTAGAAGCATTTGAATAAATAATTACTTTAAACTTCATATCCTTAATTCTTTCAATAAAATCCTTTAATTTTCTAGGTGGTTTTTTTATGTAAGGCGCTACTAAAGTATTATCAAGATCAAATAATATACACTTAATACCATAAGATTTAAGCTTTTTATAATCAATACTATATATATCTTTCTGATACATGTCAGGTTTATATAACTCTATCATCTAATCCCCTCCAATTATAAATATTATACTATTTATAACTTAACTAGGTCAATTATTTTAGAAAAAAATGTAGATTTAAGTCATGATTATATTTTGTAAAAGAAAAATGAGTTAGTTACCTAACCCATTTAGTTATTGTGATTTAACTACGAATGTTAAGCCAGAAGGTCTATAAGTAGTACTCGCATTAAATCTATCTGCATCTTCCTGTGTACGTGCGTATCCGGTTGTTGCCTTTGTATTATGAAACATATAGCCCATATCTGTTACATTACTTGTATCAAAACTTGATAAATCTAAGCTTGTTGCTTTGCTACCCCAAAACATACTATTCATACCTGTTACTTTTGAGGTATCAAAACTACTCAAATCTAAATTTGCTACTTGACTACGGATAAACATACCGCTCATATCGGTTACTTTTGAGGTATCAAAACTACTTAAGTCTAATGTCGTTACAAGAATATCACAAAACATATGGTGCATAATAGTTACATTGCTTGTATCAAAATTTGATAAATCTAAGCTTGTTGCTTTACTGCCTTCAAACATACTAGCCATATTTCTTACTTTTGAGGTATCAAAATTTTCTAAACCTTTTATTTCTGTTGCAACACTTTCCCAAAACATATAAGGCATAGCTGTTACTTTTGATGTATCAAAACTTGATAAATCTAATGTTGCTACTTTACTCCAAGCAAACATATGACTCATGTATGTTACATTAGAAGTGTCAAACTTTTCTAAGCCTTTTATAGTAGTAGCAGCACTATGTTCAAACATACCATTCATATATGTTACATTTGAAGTATCAAAACTACTTAAATTTAGGCTTGTTGCTGCACTTTGATAAAACATACTACCCATATCTATTACCTTTGATGTATCAAAGTTTTCTAAACCTTTTATTTCTGTTGCTTTACTAGAATCAAACATAAAATTCATATCAGTTACATTTGTCGTGTCAAAACTTGATGTATCTATACTTTCTGCTTTACTACCAGAAAACATTTTGTACATACTCACTATTGGTTTATCATTTACTGTTTCACATAACTCTGTTGTTACTGGATCTGTTGATTCTTTATCTGTAAGTGCTACACTCCAACCATTACTACCATTATATGTATAAGTATATTGCCCACTGACATATGTTGTACCTTGCGTTAATGCTTTTAATGTTGTACATGCTTTCTTCTCCCTACAATTTAGATTGTTTATTGTACCAATACATTTATATCCTTCAAATTTTTCTTTTCCAATTAATTTTATGTATATATCTCCGTCTTTCATTTTTATTGTTGAATTATCTATATCATAGTTTGACATTGATATATCATTTATATTAAATGTTTTAAGTGCTACATAATCAAAGTCTTCCTTATCCATATAATCATATTCTACTTTTCTTATTAGTGCTTTTGCTGATGATATGAATGTACTCTTTTTTTCTTCATCAATATTTTTTAGTACTCTTGGTACTACTATTACTAATATTACGCCTATTACCACTATTACTGCTAAAAGTTCTACTAATGTAAATCCTCTTTTTTTCATTGTTACACTCCTTTATTATATATAATTATAATATCATTTTATCTATATTTCTTCAATAGTTTGAATATTAAAAGAGCTTTATTTCAAACTCTTTAATCTTTTAATAACCAATCAATTACATTAATTTTTGCTATGCCATCACAGCCCGATTCTAAATCCATATCCAAAGTCAATATTTTTTTAGGATAATGATCCCATGTTTTTTGTAATGATTTTAATTCTCTTTCTAAAACTTTTTCATCCCTTACTATTAACGCCACTTGATAATACTTTAATCCATTTTTATTTTCTGCTACAAAATCAACTTTTAAAACATCTACTTTTCCAACATAAACTTTATAACCTCTTCTTAAAAGTTCAAGATATACTATATTTTCTAATATATGTCCCATATCACTATCAGATTTTTTCATAAAAGATAACTTCTTAACCCAAAGTCAACCACATAGTATTTATAATCTCTTACAAGTAAATTTTTACCTTTAACATCAAATCTTTCTGCTTTATAAATTAAAAAGCTTTCTAAAAATGCATTTATATAGTTTTCAACAGTGTAATTGCTTGCACTTGTACCTTTACTTGTTAATGTATCACTAATTTTTTTGTTGATATAGGACTTCCTATACTATCAAATATAAATTTCAATATGCTTTCAAGTAATAATTTATCTGATATATTATTTCTCGACATTATATCTTTATATACTATTACTATTTTTTAATTCCTCAAGATATTCAGTTCTTTGTATCTATTTTCACCTCTATATAAATATACACGTTTTTATCAAAACTCACCATTTTCGACAAGTTTTTAAAATAAAAAAATTATCTAATTTCTTAGATAATTCCTCTTTCTATTGCCATACTTATTATTAGTATTAAACATATAACTATTGCTATACCAAGTCCTACATTTATAAGTATATTTTTAAGTTTTCTTTTATCTACATTATCGAATGTATTCTTTTTTCTTATTATATTACTATTTATATTGCTATTATTTTTTTCATATATGTGTTTTTCTATTACTTTTTCTTTTACTATTTCTTTAAGTAAGAATCCACATTTTAAACATATTACTGCATTTTTATCTACTATATTTTTACAGTTTGGACATAAAGCTCTTCTTTCTTTTGGCACTTCATAAGAATCTTTATGTATTATTACTCTTTCTATTACATTATCATTAACACTATTAGTAGGCTCTGTTTCTATTTCTTCTACATTATCAGTTTTATTTCTTAAATATAAAACATATTTTATTATTAGAAATAATATTAATGAAATTATAGCTGCAATCATAAATATATTAAGATTTGTTTTTACTTTTTCTGGCATAATCTCATATTTTTTACTAGACATGTAAAAATTATATATATATAAAACTATATTACCTATTGCTGAGCATTCAAAAATGACTGAAAAAACTTTCAAAACCTTATTTAATTTCATGTTAATTCCCCCTTTTTGATGATGTATATTATACACATTTATCAAAAAATGTCAAGTTTTGTATATTTAGGACGTGAAATATGGATAAAAACTTAGAACGTACGTTAAATACTACTGCATATATTTTAATTATAATTGTTGAAATAATATATATTTATGTTACTAATAATGATTTAAATGATGATGATAAAAATAGCTTGGTTCATCTTGGAAGAACTATTTTATTTATAACTGCTATTTACTTTTTTATTAATGCTTTTATAGGGTTATCTTATGAGAAAAACTCTTCTCAATATAAACAGGTTGTTGCATCCTTTTTTGCTCTTTTAGCAGCATTTATACGTATTACAATAAAAGATGATAATATTACTTTTAGATAGAATTAATATAATCTTTTACTGGACCATATGTTTTTCTATACCCATCTATTAATCCATATTTATGTATTGCTTCTATATGTTTTTTAGTAGGATATCCTTTATGATTAGCAAATCCGTACATTGGATATTTATTATCTAGTTCATACATCATTTTATCCCTTGTTACTTTTGCAATTACTGATGCAGCTGATATAGATATACTTTTAATATCCCCTTTTATTATTGATGTACTTGGAATATCTAAATCTAACTTCATTGCATCTATTAATACATGATCTATTTTATGATTACAATTTTTAATAGCAAGCATCATTGATTTTTTAGATGCCTCATATATATTTATTTCATCAATTTCTTCTGGACTAACTATACCAATACCTATTCCTAAAGCATTTTCTTTTATTACATTATAAAAATAATCTCTTTTATGCTCAGATAACTTCTTTGAATCTGTAAGACCTTCTGGTATAAAATCTTTAGGAAGAATAACACATGCACTTACTACAGGGCCTATAAGTGGACCACGTCCTACTTCATCTACACCTGCTATATAATTAACTCCATTTAAATATAAATTTCTTTCATATTCATAATTATCCATAATAACACCCATTTAATTATACACTTATTGTGATATAATTAAAATGGTGAATTTATGAAAACTATAGAAAATATTGAAAATATTACCATAATTAATAAATCTAAATTTATTACTAATTTATTTTATGTAGAAAATATTGATGAAGTTAATAAATATTTAAGTATTATTAAAGATAAGTATAAGGATGCTACTCATCATTGTTATGCATATATTATTGATAATACTAAAAGATTTAATGATGATAATGAACCTGCTGGTACTGCTGGCATGCCTATTTTAGAGTGTTTAGAGAAGAATAACTTAAATTATGTTTTATGTATTGTTACAAGGTACTTTGGTGGGATTAAACTGGGTGCTGGTGGGCTTTTAAGAGCATATT
>ERZ779737.3048-NODE-3048-length-10106-cov-3.137598_pt1 | contig 10106 bp, 6 predicted proteins | sample MGYA00511889_ERZ779737 | MGnify/ENA primary metagenome ERZ779737 (study PRJEB29588, sample SAMEA2163575) | human gut metagenome | biome: human gut; feature: human-associated habitat; material: faeces | place: Denmark | collected 2008/2010 ...
ACGCCTCTCAATGTCGGGCTGGGTATCTGGAATTTATTGATATAGAAATTTATGCAACAATGCTTAAAAAACAGGTGACACTTTTCTCCTGATTAATAATTTGACAGTCAACATGCATAATTCCCTCCGTTTTTTACCAGAGTATCCTGCATCTGCATAAAGCTCCTGTTTTGTCCGGGCACGAGGCTTTCGAATTCTATTCTTCAGCACAGCTTTCATTTGAGTGACATCATGTCGATTTGCTCCTGTTGCGACGATTGACAACGGGACTCCACGTTCGTCGACCAGAATGTGACGTTTTGTTCCATTTTTTTCCCCGATCAGCGGGATTGGTTCCTGTCGATTCCTGTGTCGTTGAGGCTTTTATCATGTCAACGTCAATGCTCTGCCATTTCCAGGCAATTCCTTCCAAGTCATCGTATTGAGCAAGACCTTTTTTCCAGAGCTTTTGAAAAAATCCTTCTGCAGACCATTTCTGAAAATAGCGATGAATGCTGCTGGGACTGCCGTATTCCCTGGGGAGCGCCTTCCATTGAATTCCCGTCCGCAGGACATAAACTATGGCTTCAAAAATCTTTCTGGAATCCATTGGTTTTCTGCCTCCTCCTTTCCTGCGCTGATATGCTTTGGTTTTATCACGTTTCACTTTCGGAATGAGTGGTTCTACTTTTTCCCAAAACTTGTCGGACACGGTCCATGATTTTTCAGACATACATACGCTCCTTGACTGGAAGAAGATAGCATAGCATTAATTTTAAATATTTCAATCTGTTATTTAGGGATATATTCTCAATTCGCTTGCCGTGCTGGAACTGACCTTCGCCCCCCCCACTGGGTTTCGGTGATATCCTCCACGCGCCGAACGGAAACTCACGCCAGATACATCTCGATCAAAGCTTCCTCGACGCTGATTTGCTGCGCCCCATAAATAACGCTCAAGGATTTGCATTTCAAAGGGCAACGTTCTCAACAGGGAATATGCAGTCCCATTTCTCCCGCTTTCGTCAGGAGATTGCGCTTATAGCTTCCGCTCCGCGTATCCTGCCGATCCGGACTGCACTGATACCTCGAAGCCTGGCAGATCGCGTCGGCTGCTGCATTCAACAGCGCATTCAACGTATCCTCGACAGATTGCCGAACCAGTCCGTCAAGATGCGTCCGAATTTCTTTTTCAGCGATTTTAATCGCTCCGGAGATAGCCTCTTCATTTTCTTATGCTACCTTTTCCATGGCCAGTTTTTCTTTCTTTTGATTGCGGTTTGGTCCCTATAATCAATCAAAAACAGGCCCTTTTTCAACGGCCTTCTCTCAAAATGTGCGCAGTTTTCCGGACGTTATCGTTGGAATATGCAATATACCATGAAAAGAGTCTCACAGGAAGTTGTATCAGAGATGAAAATTCTGCATAGGAATCGCTGCTTCAACGGATAACAAGGAGTCTCATTTTCAGAAAATCAGATATCGTTCAGGTAGTTCTCTTTAATTCCCGTATCCAAGAAGAGCATCTGTTTTGATGAATGATTGCGCGGGCATGTGGGTCCGCCGCAGTTCCATTTCCGGAATATTGGCGGTATGCCCGTCCAGATACACGAAATTTGTACTTCGCGCATGCCGTTTGCGTGAGATCCTCTTTCCTCGATTATCGACAGCAAAGTATCCGGCGTCTTCTGGAGCGCTCAGATCAGGACCTTCATAGAAGTGAACTGCCCTCTCACTGTACACGGAATCACAAAGCATCGCTTTTTTACTGGAACTGTTCACCTTGCTGAATTTCATGACGGTCCGAGATGTGTAATACGAATCATTACTCCAGAGATCACCGCCGATATTGTAGGAGAGCATCCCGTAATAGATCATTCCGATATAATACGTGGATCGAGACGCAGCCGGACAGAGAAGGGTGCCTGGCAGACGTCTGGAGGCCGGATGCCAATATGATTTGCTTGTGTCGTCCGTATTCCAGGAAGTGTCACGAATTCCGAGATATGGTGCGATGATATAGCTCCAGGGAACACCATTTTCTCCGGTAAGTCCTCTGCTTTCCGTCGCCCCGATTTTATACGGTACAATAATGTCATTGTGATCCAGCCCATATTGGATTACTCCGTAGCCGATCTGCCGGATATTGTTCAGACAGGAAATTCGTTTTGCCGCATCGCGGGCATGGTTCAGCGCGGGGAACAGCATTGCGGCAAGAATGGCTATGATTCCTATGACGACAAGGATTTCTATTAGTGTGAACCCCTTTTTTCCCATTGTCTTCTCCTTTCAAGAATGTTTTCAGCTTTTTTCCATGCCCCTCAGGTATCAAGAAGAGGAGAGTGGATTTTCAGATTAACGGAAAAGGACTCCGCAGATGAAACAGAAGGTTTCACTGCGCAGAACAGACGGACGCCGTTATCACAGAAGGTCAGCTGCGGACGTTCCATGCGGCTGTAGCGCCTTATGCTGCCATCTTCCAGGGTTATCTTCCGGGAGAGCGCCGCACCTTTCCTTTTCCATTGGATTCCATCTTCGGATTCAAACAGGATCAAGGCTCTTGAAAAAACGGAATAATTTCTGCCATTATCTTTCAGGAGACAATAGAGTTTCCCCATCCGTTCAAATACAAACGGATCCTCACCGGGGAAATCTCCCCCTTCAACAGGAAAAAGATCTTCCTTCATCACCCGGAAAGGTCCCAGCGGATGAGAGGAAAAGGCGGCGGCATGACGTACCGGACCGTAAAAGGGGGAAGGCCGATCCGCGGCGACCCATTTATAGATCATCAGGAAACGGCCGTCCGGTATCCGGCAGACGCTCGGATTGGACGTCATGACCGCATTTGGGTGTTCGACGACCGGCAGGGGGGAGCGATGAAACTGTCCATCCGGCGCATTGCTCCATGCCGCGCCGATCCGCTGGTGATTCCGATGATCCCACCAGTTTTTGCTGTCGCTGAAATTTCCCGTGTAATAGAGATAAAAAATGCCATCGTATTTGAAAATCGTGGGGTTGTGCGTGACATCCCGATCCCAAGTCCCGTTGATCCCCGATCCGGGCAGACACCAGGAGCGGAACCGATATGACGCCCCCGGTTCCGGAGCGAAAGCATATCCGATTCCGGAGTGTGTCACCCATGCGTCAAATCCGTATTTCCGATCCCAGGCGGAAAAATAAAGGTGACAGCCGGAAGCGTCGCATACCATGCTCCCGCACCAGACAAACATATCCGGAAGCGAGAATATACCATTCTTTTCAAGACGTTCCGCTCGGAATAACAGTTTCATGGACGATGCGCCTTTCGGAATTTCAGTGTTTGCAGAAGAAGTCCTGTATTTCCTCTCCGGAGAATCGTGAAGACATGCCGCCCCTGTTCCAGTTTCAGGTCCTTTATGCGGAACGTGCGTTCCGCATGAAAATATGCGCAGTCGGCGGCCAGACGGCCGTCGACATACACGCATAAGAGTGATTCTCCCGATGTTCCGCCTGCCGCGGCCAGCTCCAGATCATAACAGCTGCTTTTTTCTGCATCAAGCGTATAGGAGACCCACTCGTTGACATTCAGGCGGATGGGGGTTGTTCTTTCCGGTTCTTCTGCTGAATAATACGCTGTATTCAGGCCGCCGTCATCAAACATCCCCGCCTGGATGTCTCCCGGAATTGAACGGGAAACTCCCTGATGCGGTAAGGACGCTTTCCTGCGTACAATCACAGGCCGCACCGGCGTGGATGCGACCTTTCCCCCCGCATCCTGAACTGCAATGCTGAAGAAATGCGGATATCCGTCCAGAAGCGGCTTCTGGCGCTGTCTGCCGGTACTCATGTATGCCGTTCCGTTGTAATGAACGGGATCAATGGCGACATCAAAAACAAAAGGTTCTTCCGTCTTGTAGTCAATCAGATACCCGTTGTCAAACAGACAGGCGATAGCAACCGGAGAGCGGGTCCTGCCTGACGGTGTCGCGGATATTCCGAGACGGAATTTTTCTCCCGGCGCCACAATGCTTTTCTCCGGGAACGTCTTCCATACCGCAGCCGGCCTGATTCCCTCCGGTTCCTGCCAGACGCGGACATAGTCGACAAGGAACTCCTCCGCCGGCGGCTTTTCCGTTCCGTTATGAATTTTTGCACTGAGAATCGCATGTACCGGTGTCATGCAGAATGCATTTTCAAACGCATTGAAAGCGACCGGCTCCTTTGCAATGCTTCTGAGCAGCTTCCCATTCAGATAATACGAGATCTCAAATGGTGTCCATTTCGCTCCAATCACATAAAAGTCGTCCATGGAACCCGGTATCCGGGAAGTATGATTAAAACTTTTCAGCGTTTTGTTTCCGAGATAGGCATGCAGATTGTGATCCAGTATCACCGATCCTCCGGAATGTGTGCTGCCATAGCGCGGACGTGTATAGTAATCCTCAAAAATATCGATTTCATATCCTCCGCCGGTCATCGGATTCCTTCCGTTTCCAATACACCAGAAGGCGGCATTCCATCCGGGGGATCTCGTAAAGCGAAGACGAGCCTCGAAATAGCCGTAAGCGAATGTCTGCCTGCTCCAGAGCATTGCGGTGTTGACCTTTCCGGTTTTCGGATTGATGCCGGGGAAGATGTGCAGAAAACCCTTGCCGTCGACCTTGGCGAAATCACGGGTCCTGTCTTTGGACCATGCAGGAACAAACCATTTGTCTTTCCAGTCGATTTCCCCGCCGTCGAACTCGTCGTGCCAGACAAGGCGCCATCCGTTCTTTGCCGGATCAAAGGTTTCCGAACGTTCACTGATGTAAGGTATGGCGGCTTTCTCCTCCGGGACAACTGTTGCGATGAAAAAGTTGTCCACGACAATTTGCGTCCTGCTCCCGTTTTCCTCACGCACGGTCAAGTTCAGCGTTGCCGTTGCATTGTCGGACGGAATCCGGGAATGCTTCAGAAAACGGCTGCTGCTGTCAACCAGACTTTTTACTGCGGCACAGTTTTCGTCATTCTTCTGCGCAAAAATAAAATCCGCAGGCAGGAGTGACAGCGGAAGCACTCCCCGTTTCTGTTCCGCGCCGTTGAAGATCAGACTGAAAAACAGATTGCTGTCTCCTCTGCTTGTACTGATTTTCATGCCGGAGTTCCCCCCGCAGTCAAAAAATACCGTGGTATCTGTATTCTTTGCAATGGACTGAATGCGGAGTCCTGCGGCCAGATATTCATTTCCTTTTTCCCGCGGCAGTTTGTACGGCCCGGCATTTTCCGCTATCACGGTTGCAGGTTCGGCCGTATAGACTCCCTGTCCGGTCAGTGTATACACGCCGAATGTAGGATACCCCTGGATCAGGCGGGGATTTCCCGGACGCTTCCGGGGCGTATCGTAATCATCGCTTTGAAAAATTTTCACGGTCCGGAAACTCTTCCGGGAAAGACGCAGTTCATCTGTTCCCCCCAGAGCCAGTATGGAGGATCCTCCGCCTGTGATGAAACGGACCGCCAGCAGATTTTTCCCTTTTTTCAACGGAACAGTCACGATATGATCGCTGTATGAAACCGGATGCTTCCCGTTGCCGCTGTCAGAAGTGTCGATCACGATTCTGCCGTTGACGAAATACTGCATCCACCAGTCCGCTCCTGCACCGATTGTATACCGGCAGTCGTAGGGCGATTCGATTTCCGCAAATGCCCATCCGCATACATGCGCTTTCTGGTTGCCATACAGGATCCGGAAATCAATTTTCCCCGCAGACAGCATAACATCTTTTCCTGCTGCGCCGTTGAGCTGATCCGGCACTCCTCCGGTCAGCACATTCCCCGGCGCACGAAAGGTGGCGGGAACCGGTCCGAAGATTCTCCATTTTGCGGGAAAGCGTAAATTCCCCGCATATTCCGCCTCCTGCTGCACCGCTGTGATTCCAGTGATGAACAGTTCTGTGTTTCTGGCTCCGGAAAAGGAAATCTGCACTTCTTCCGTCATTCCGGAAGGCATATCCGTCACAAGAAGCTCGAAGGTGTGTTCCCGCCATTGATCCGTCAGAGTCAGAAAGGATTTGCGTGTCGCTCCCAGCTGCTTCTTATTCCCGTAACACCAGAGATGAAATGCAATTTCCCCTTTCCCGCGCACTTTTGCCGAAACGAGTATGCGGTCTCCGGATTTCGCGGGAAAATGTTTTTCAGACAGCACGCCGAATCCATGTTTTGCCATGGCGTGGTCGATGTGGAGAATCCGGAGATCACTTTCCTCGATAAGCCGGATTTCCGCCAGAGGCTGAAATCCGTTCCACTGGTTGAAACGCCATCCGGCAGGAGTCCCTTTCTTCCATGTTTGAAAATCGCCTTTGACATCCAGCTCTTTTCCGGACAACAGAAAGAGTCCTGCCAGAAGCGGTAACGCAAACATACTGTATCTCATGAAATCTCCTCTCCTTTCCGTTTCCCATGATTCCCCAATCTTCTTTGCTGATATTATAATCGGATTTGCTTCCTTCGTAAATATCCATTTTCTGAAATTATGTATCTGTTTCTAACATTATTCTCTTGTATAGATTGAAAAGCGATGTATATTTTCAATTATGCTGAATCAATATTACAATGCGGAAATCAATATTCTGCTCTGCCGCTGCCGCCTGGTTTCGGTTTCCCGTGACTGGAGGAAAAATATTTTTCTTCCACTTGATTTCTGGCGTCTTTATTATCATCCGGACAGCCATGTGAACATTTTCCTGGAAAACACCCCCGCACTGATCCCTTCCGGGAAACTCATACTGATCCCTCCGAATACGAGGCTCACTCATGATATGAAGCACGATTTCAAACAGTTTTATATCCATTTCCTGGCTGCCGCTCCTTATGATCACTGCCGGACCGGCATCTATCCGATTGAAACAGACACTGCGATGTCCCAGCTGCTTGAGAGCTTAATGGCTGAAGCCGAAGAAAAGGAATCCCATGTTCCGGACCGTTTCTTTTCCATCCGCCTGGAGGCGCTCTGCGGACTCGCTCTCAGTCGTTTCCCGGAGGAAGCCGTTTTGCAGAATCATGCAAGCAAGCAGATTGAAACGGCGCTTCACTATATTGACCGTTTTTACGGAGAAAAACTGTCCAACCGGAAACTGGCCCGCGTCAGCGGAATGGCAACCAATTCCTTTATTCGGCTTTTCCGTTTGAAGACAGGCGTTGCACCGCAGCATTATCTCCGGGAGAAACGGATCAGACAGGCGGCTGTGCTTCTCCGCTATACGGAAAAAAGCATCCCGGAAATTGCCGAAGAATGCGGTTTTGCCTCACGTTATCATTTTACCCGTGTATTCAAGCAGATCAGGAATTTTTCTCCGGCGGAATTCCGCAGATATGATTTTTCTTCGACGATATGACGCGGGATTTTCCCGTGGAATCATTGCGAAATACTGTAGGAGGAATTCCAAAATGGCGTTTGAACTGCCTTGAGAAATGAAATGCGTTATGATATCCGGACCGTTCCGCGATTTCCTGAATGGAAAGGCCGGAACTGCGCAGCAGAAGCGCCGCATTGTGAAGGCGGCGGATTATCATGTAATTCACGGGCGGAAGTCCGAAATATTCTTTAAATTTCCGGCAGAAATAAACTGGCGCCAGATGGATTTCCGCAGCCAGTTTATTCAGATCACCTCCTGCCGGACAAAGACGGTCCATCTTATTGCGGATGCGCAGGAACGCTTCCGGAATCCGGCCAGGTTCACTGCTGACTGCCGAATGCGCCAGAATGCGGCGCGCTTCCAGAAAAATTCCCTGAATATGATGGAGAATCAGCGGCATGTCCAATGAACCCGTACTGCAGAACTCCTCCAGCAGCGGCATCCAGCAGAGGTTGATGACACGCTCGTTTCCGAAGGGAATCGGTGTGTTGAACGGAATCGCGTTCTTTTCCGGAAACGCATCCGCTTCCGCTCCTGCAATCTGCAACCAGGAAATCCTCCATTGTTTTCCCGCCTCTCCGTAAATCACCCGGACTTTTGTATTCCATACGACAAGAGTGTCGGCGGGGAGATTCAAGGCTCTTCCATCCATGCTGATCCGCAGCGGCTCGTGATTGAAGACCAGCGAAATATGCGCTTCTGCATTGTAACGGTTGGGAATGATCTGCTCCGTATTGGAACGCGGATGCCGGATTCCGAAACCGATGAAACGAAGAGGCTGTGCGGTGCTTCCTGCATTCAAACGATCCACTGACTGTGTGAAATAAATCATGCAACGGCTCAAAAATTAAAATTGTACATGCAAAAGTAAAATTCAGCCATGTTTTTTATTTTCCTGCCGAATATAATATCGATTGAAGATCAATATAAAAGCAGAAAAGAGATTTGCAAATGGAAAAATTATCGTTTGCTCACAGGCATTCGCTTTCATCGCAGATTGATCCCTTGTATTCCGCGTCAAAGCTGCAGCCGGAACCGGACGACGACCCTCATGCCGCTCCCTGGCTTTATGGCGAACTGGAATTGGAATGCTATCGTCTGGAACGACTCCGGTTGCTGGTGGAAGAGAGCAGATTAAAGGTCGGCTATCCCGGAGAATTTCACCGCCATGCGGAAAAAATCCGTTTTTATCATCCGCTTGCTCAGAGTCGGGAACTCCGCTTCCGTGCATGCGGCGATGTCACTGTGGATATCGACGGAGTGGAGATTTACCATGCGGAACAGGGGAGCAACCTTCACAGAGTCGTTATTCCCGAAGGTTTTTTACCGGATTCCTGTCTGCGGATTACCCTCTCCTCCAGGAATGAACTTCCCGGATTGCAGGTTGTTTCCGCCTCCTGCCGGAGTGACGACGGGTTATGGGAATGCAGCAACGGGACCAGGCGGCACCTCCCCGCCAAATTCCAGCCATCCCGCGATGGAACGGCTCCGCATGAGAGAAAATGTGCCGGAATCCGGGAAATCACCCCGCGCGGCAAAGCTGGAAGGCTTTTTGATTTCGGAGTGGAACTTTATGGCAAAGTTCTTCTGCATGGAAGGGAAACACCGTCTCTCTCGGTTGGGGAATCGGAGGAGGAGGCCTTGAATGAAAAAAAAGCAGATCAGGAACAGTCCGTGGAAATTGTCAGAGTCGGCGATGATCGGTGGATGAGCCGTGATTCGCTTGCATTTCGGTATGTCCGGGCGGAAAAGGTGGAAAAAGTCACATGTCTTGCGGAATTCCGCCCGGAATGCTACCGTGGAGCGTTTGCCTGTTCCGATGCGCTGCTGAACGATATCTGGTGCCGCAGCGCCTACACCTTGCGTCTCTGCATGCGGGATTTTCTGCTCGACGGTTTGAAGCGGGATCGTCTGCCATGGGTCGGGGACCTGATGGTCAGTTTAATGGTAGACGCATATGTTTTTGCCGATGCGGAAATCATCCGTCAAACGCTGAGCGTTCTTGGGCGGGGCGGAATTTCCAGTTGCCATCTGAACGGCATTGTCGATTATTCCCTCTGGTGGGTGATTTGCCATCACTGTTTTCAGCTTTATTTTGCTGACGCGGCATATCTGCGGAAGGAATGGCGGCGCATCCGGAACCTGATGGGATGTCTGGAATCCCAATGTACAGAGGAAGGGATCCTGATTCCCGATGCAGGGGACTGGATTTTCATCGACTGGGTGAAGTGCGAGAAACATACCGCCCTGCAGATGCTCTGGCACTGGGCGCTGATTTCCGCGTCCAGCCTGGCGGAACGACTGGGAGAGGAATCCTCTGCGGCAAGGTGGCGGAAAACGGCGCATACGCTGAAGCGCACTCTCCGGCAGCGCGCCTGGAATTCAGAAGCGGGGCATTGGCTGCTTCCTTCAGACGATCCTGTTCCCTCTGCATCACGCCATGCACAGTTTTTCAGCGTTCTTTCGGGTATCGCCGAACGCACGCAGCTGCCGTCCGTCCGTTCCGGACTTCTGGGCGGTGCATTTTCTCCTGTGGGAACACCCTATATGGCGACATTTGAGAATCTCGCACTGGCGCAGCTCAAAGCAGTGCCGGAAATGCTGAGACGGGTAAAACGTTACTGGGGCGCCATGATCGCTGCTGGCGCCACAACATTCTGGGAGGCCTGCGATCCGGAAGAAAAAGATGCTTCAGTGTATATGTTTTACAACCGTCATTTCGGGAAAAGTCTCTGTCATGCCTGGAGTGCGGGG
>ERZ779737.3051-NODE-3051-length-10102-cov-4.572211_pt1 | contig 10102 bp, 5 predicted proteins | sample MGYA00511889_ERZ779737 | MGnify/ENA primary metagenome ERZ779737 (study PRJEB29588, sample SAMEA2163575) | human gut metagenome | biome: human gut; feature: human-associated habitat; material: faeces | place: Denmark | collected 2008/2010 ...
GGCTACAATCTTCAGTTCGCCTACTCGTCCGCACGGGCGGCGGCAGACAGCATTTACAAAAAATAGTAATTATCACAGGAGAAAAAACATGAAAAAAAGGATTTTGAGATTTGTATCGACCGCGCTTGCCGCGGCACTTATGGTATCCGCCGTACCGATAGACAGCGCTTTTGCGGCGCTTTCCGAGGTAAAATCCCCGGCACAGGTAACGACCTTCAAGTCCACGACGGATTTTGAAAAGGAATATGTCAGAGCCTATATCACGGACGACACGGTTTTGAAGGTTAATTATAAGACCCCTCTGGAAACGACACTTTTTCGTGTTTCGCTTTATCGCGTAGGTGAAAACAAAGGCGATATCGACCTCGATATTTTCGTGGATGCAAAGCAGAGCACCGCATCTGACGGTACCACGCTCTACGGCTTCACCTACTATCTGGATATGAAGCGTTTTGAGGTTCCGAACGGATATTACAACCTCTATCTCCGCCGCTGCGCGACGGCAGCCGACGCCGAAACCCTGAACTACAAGTCCAGCGGCGTTCTCTATAAAAACATGGAAATCAAGGTGACAGGCGGCAAGGTGAAAATCCTGCGCTACAAAGACGTCATCGAATACAACGATTATGTCAAGGATATCGGCGCACTCTACAGCACCGACCGCTATCTGGACAACACGCTGGAGGATATCCGCTTCGTACTGCGAAATCCCGCAACGAATGTCTATGCGGAAATGACGCCGAGCAAAATTTCCTACATCCAAAGAATTTCTGACCGTGTAACACAGGGTGCTTATACGGACTATGACAAACTTCTAAAAATATATGAGTATACCGCGAAAAACTTTTACTATGACTCCGTGGCATTTTCCACGCACTCGTATCAGTACGCGGATCCTTATGACAATATTTACAATTATGAAAACGGCCTGAGCAGCGCAAACAGCGTTTCCGGGCGTGTTCACACCACCTGTCAGGGCTTCTCTGCAATCTATCTTGCACTTGCCCGTGCGCAGAACATTCCGACCAGATTCGTTTACGGGCACAGACTTGCTGTGCCTTCCAACGACTGGCTCACGGAGGACAATATTGATGTGCGCGACCACTGGTGGACGGAATCCTATGTAAACGGCAAATGGATTTTTGTCGACCCGACCGTGGGAACCACCAATAAATACAACAAATCTACCGGCGCGTGGACTTACACAGGGCTGACAAACTACACATACTTCGACGCGTCGGACGAACAGGTTGCGACCAGCCATGTATACATGAATATTTACCCGGACTACAGAGCCGGCAAATATATCGATGACGAATATGAAATGGGAATGCTGCGCGACTTCTTCGAACAGCCTGTCGGCAATTCCTATAAGACACGTGGAACCGTGATGAACTCGTCGTATTCCGCTTATGATACCGCTACATGGGGAGACGGAACCAAGTCCCACTTCATGACCAACGGCCGCGGCAAAACAACGCAGATTCAGTGGAGCAACAAAGGTTTCACGGGAGATCTCAATCTGCCGGGTTTTACAAAGATGTCAGTCTTTTCCTCACACGGAAATAAATATGAGACAGCAAATTTGTCGAACTCGCCTGCATTGAAGAGCGTTTATCTGCAAAACAACAAACTGACGAGCGTTGATTTAAGCAGCTGCTATAAGCTCAGCTATGTCCGGGCGCAGTACAACCCGATGAAAAATCTCACGCTTTATGTGAACGGTCAGAATCGTACATTCACAGCCGGCGATAACGGGACTTTCTATTTTACGCTGGATACCCGTTATACAAACAGCAGCCTGTCGCTGTATTCCAAACCGGACATCGGCTACAAGCTCGGCGGTGTTTACAGTGCCTCGACCGGAAGCAGGATTTCGACGAAAACAACCTGCCATTTCACACCGAAAGCATCCGGCTACAGCATTCGTTTCGTGCTGAATCCGGACAGCTACAAATATTATTTGGCTCCGGGCGAATCAAGATCTTCGCGCCTTCCTTATATCCGCGCGGCGGCAAAACGCCTGAACGAACTGGGTTACTACAACCCGAACGGCAATTCGTACGGATATTGGTATGGCCAAACCGCAGTGGGCGAAGAAACTTCCTACACGGACGAACTCGTTTCCGCAGTTATCAAATTCCAGGTAATGCATGATATTTCAAACACCGGAAATGTCGGACAGCAAACATGGTCTGCCCTCTTCAGCGACTCGGCAAAGAGCATGGTTTCCGATTATGAATATTCACAAATTCTTGTGAATTATGAAGCAATGAAAGTTCAGCGTGCGGAAGCAACGGAACAGATGAATCAGCTCACGGTTAAGACTTCTTCCACCGCTTCCAAAGGCGCCATGAACCTGACTTGGAGCAGCAGTTCCTCGGTTCTTGATATCGACAGCGTTCAAATTGATGGCTACGAGCTTTGGAAATCCACTTCCAAGAGCAGCGGCTGGCAGCTTCTGAAGAGCACGACCGGAAAGAAGTTCAAGAACACTTCCAATATCAAAAAAGGCACCCGTTACTACTACAAGGTGCGCGCTTACAGAGAAATCGGCGGTCAGAAGATTTACTCGCCGTGGTCGAATGTAACTTATAAGATTGCAAAATAATAACTACTGACAGTCAAAACGCGCCACCGGGCGCACCCAAAAGATAAGCTGCCATCTTAACGAAATCCGTTAAAGTGGCAGCTTTCTTGCTTCATTTCAGTATTTTCCATCTTCCTTTTTTCGTTGATCCTTCATGTATAAGATAGCCTTTTTCTTTCAAGCCCTTTATTGTTCTGTCAATGGTTGACCTTGAAGTTTCCAGTTCTTCACTTAGAGCCGCCGCAGAAATGGATGGACTATCTTCAATCATGTAAAGAATTTCTGATTCTCTTACCGTTAAAACCCCGTTTCTTGCTTCATTTCTTGCTTCATTTCTTGCTTCATTTCTTGCTTCATTTGACATAGATTCAACTTCTAATGTCAAAACCACCCTTGACGGCTCCGAGAGTTCATCAATGCGAGGTCGAATAAATCCGTTTTCTTCCCAAGTGCTGTAAATATCGCATAGCCCACATCCGGAACGCTCTCCCACATTAATCAGTGAAAACATATTAAAAGTTCGTTCATTATGCTAACAAAATCTCCGAAAAAGATCAGTCCGGCAAGTGTCGGATGTAATTCCCCGTCTGACCCTTTCTTCGCCGCACCTATTTTTACGAGAAATTGTTCATCGCTGAGTTTTGTCCAGATATGATTTGGTTTTCGGTTGGAAAACATCATACGATAGCTGCGCAGCGATTCGCTGTTCAAATCGGAAAGCAAAAGTTCTTCTATAATTCTGCCGTCGGCGCTTTCTTCTGCTTGATCGCGCAGCATTGCCAGAATCTCTTCGCGCTTGCAGCGGTAATCCCCTTCTCCGTTTCGGCGAAAGGTTCCCGAAAAAATATCCCGCCCACTGTATACCGGACGGCTTTGCCTTGCCGCACGAGGAACTTCAAGGACAATCAAGGTTCGTCCGGCATAATCCAGCGAATAAATATCCTCATTAAGCAAAATATTTTCGCTTATTTTTTGCGGATTATTCAAAATATTCCAAATTTCCGAAATCAATTTCTCAGGGTTTTCCACACCTGCCGGCATCAACTTTTTCGAGCCTTCCTCTTCCTTCACGCCAAGCAAAATAATCCCTCCGTTTGTATTCGCAAACGCTGAGTAAGTTTCCCATAGACTGCGCGGCAGACCGCCTGCGGCTGTTTTCGCTTCGATATAGCCGTTTTCCTTTTCTAAAGAAACAACAAAAAACGCGAAAGCCCGCTGAGGATTTCTCAGTGAGCCTTCGTGTTTATACATACAAGATTTTCATTTAGTCCATGTGCGACTTGCATACTTGCACTGTTTCAATGCCGTCTTCGCAACGAGCTTACCGTTTTCATCGTAAACTCTAACCTGAACTTTATAGAAGTATTTCGTTCCCTTCTTGCCGCTTGTGTTCATGTAAGTTGCAGTTTTCTTCGTCACGGTGGACTTATAGGAAGCTGCTTTCTTCGTTGAGCGATAGAAGCGGTACTTCACGGTGAAGCCGAGGTCTTTCAGTTCCTTGATGGAAGCCTTAACCTTCGCGTCGCTCTTAAGGACTGCTTTGATGTTCTTCTTCGCGGTCTTGCCGGAGCGTGCTACGAGCTTCATATCCTTAACGATGGACTTCGCTTTTGCAATTTTCGCTGCGTTCTCCTCGATTGGCTCTTCCGTCTGGGCGTCAACATTGTCTTTGTTGATTTCTGCTTTGACGGTTGTGCCTGTCGTTTCGTTTACGAGTTTCTGCAGCTCGTCGCGCTCGTAAGTCTTCTGTCCGAGCGGCGTCTTGACAACGAGTTTTGCGCTTGTGTCTTTCAGCAGGGATTCAAGGAAGGACTTTTCGAGGTTCAGTTCGAGTTTCTCTGCACCCTTCGCATCGCTGTTTGCCACAACGAGTATGACCTGTGCGGATTTCTTTTCCTTCGCCTGTTTTAAGATTTCCTTCTGATTATCTGCTTTCACCGTTACAGCCCCCGTCGTGCCGCTGACCTTAACCTCTGCCGGGGAAGTGGTTACGGCTGAGCCTGCCTTGCCTGTCGTTACAACTTCGGATTCCGGCATTGCAGCTGCACCTGTGATGGTCGAAAGATTGTATTTCTTCGCCAGTTCATTAAACTTCGCTGCGTCTGCCTCGGTGATGTATTCTTTCTGCTCTTTTGTCAGTTTTTCGTATGCGGAAAGGGCCTCTCTTGCCTGACTGCTGCTTGAGCTGTCGGTCAGGGCGGCGAGCTTCGCCTTGGCATCGTCGATCTCCGTATAGAATTTCACCTTTTCTTCGACGGCTTTCAGCTTCGCGAGTTTGTCTTTGTCAATCGTGTTTTGCACGCTGTTTGTCAAACTGTTATACAGATTGCGGATGTCTTTGGCTGCGTCTTTCGTGTTCTTATAGTTTCCGATTTTGATTTTGTCTGCGGCAGGAAGCTCTGCGATGGCTTTTTCGATGGTGTCTTTTGCATTGCTGCTGTTTACAACTTTTAATGCGTACCATGTGCCGCCGTTTGCCTGCGTGTTTCCTGCCTGATTATTCATCGACGGCCAGCGTCTTTCGCCGCAGCCCACATAAATCGTATCGCCTGCCGTAACCGGGATGTACTGCGTCCGCTTATAGAAGCTGCTTCCCTGTACATTGGAGGTTACCTTTTCGTTTAAGAAAATCTTGGTTAAGAAGTTCTTGTTTGCCGCGGTTGGGGTTACCTTGATGTTTGCGGTTTTTCCGGAAATGAGGAGCGTATAGTCATAGCTGTTACCGGAGGTTCCGCTTGTAAAGGACGGGGTTAAGGTTCCGCCGCTTACGCTGAGGTCTTTCAGCGTGGTGTTGGAGTTTGCCCATGAGCCGCCGAGGTCTTCGCCATAGCCTTTGGTGGTATACATGATGCGGATTTCGTCTCCGTCTCCAAGTGCACCGTTTGCAACGGTGAAGTTTCCAAAGCCCTCATTGTTAAACCAGTCGTTTAAGGTTCCCATCCAGCCGGAGCTTGCTCCGCCGTCAAATTCGGCAAGTCCGTTAATTTCGGAGATATAGTTATTCTCTGCGCCTTTCTGCTCATAGCCGAATTTTTTCAGCGCATCAACCACGCAGCTCATCATCGTGGATTTGGCTGTGATTTCCACATCGGTATTGACGAGAATGCCATCCCAATAGGTCTTACCGCCCCACTTATCTTTCGGGAAGGTGGTGTTTTCGACGATGACATGTACGGTGCCGACAGCGTCCTTGCTTGGCTCTGTCTGTCCCGCTTTTGTTACCTTTGACATCGCTGTAACTGCGTCTTTTCTTGCCTGTGCAACGCCATCGATGGTTGTTGCGGCTCCGATTGCTGTAATTCCGTCATTATAAGCGGTTTCAAGCTTGCTCCAGTTGTCACCGTAGCTTGTCTTATTCTTTTCGTACTCCGCAAAAGCTTCGTCTAAGACCTGTTTTGCGGCATCCTTTGCTGCTTCAAGCTCTGCTTTCGTTGTCACAGGTGCCCAGTTTAAGGTGATGGTGACATCGTTATATGGCATGGTGAAGCCAAGATAGGCATCAGGGATGTCAATATTGACTGTGTCCATGTCTTTTTCTTTATAGCCGGAATCGTCATAGACACGCTGCGTATCACTTATGACCGCATCCTTTGCCAGCCCCTCATAGCTGATGCTCTTAAGCTCATAGGCGGTATCGCCGACCTTGACGGTCAGATGTCCATCTATGCCGTAAAATCCTGCATTCATGCCTTCTGTAGGCGCAATCAGAACAATACCAAGATTTTCATCGCTGATTGTCCAGCCTTCATTTGTCGTGAAGCTGCCGCTTGCATTCCGGGTCTGGAAATATGCCGCATAGTCGATTCCTGTATAAAGGCGAACCGCTGTCAGCGGATAGGCTTCGCTAAAGGTTTCGGCAAACAGCTCGCTTCTTCCGTCATAGCGTCCGAAGGTGAAAGGCGTCACGATATTGATTGCCTTCGTATGGTCATATTTTCCGCCTTCTGCGCGATCCATTTTCGCAGGGTTTTCACGCAGGTAGCTAATCATCTTGTTTATGACTGCCTCTGCTTCTTTAGTATCTGCCTTGACAACCAAGTTCAGCTTATACGCGGCTGCGTCTTTCAGGTCTTTTTTCTCAGCTTCCAGTTTCTCTATGTATTTTTTGATCTTATCATATTTTGTGTATTCGACCTGTGTCACGAGTTTCTTCTGCTGATAAGCATTCATGCTGTCATAAGTGGCAAACAGGGTCTTAACAATGCTTTCCTCGCCCTTTGTGATAAGCGTTTCGTCATCCGGCAGCTTATTCAGGTTTTCACGGAAAACAGCAAGAATTGCTTCATGTGCCTTGCCTGCGGCATCCTGAATTTCCTGTATCTTTTTGATGGCTTTCTGCTGCGCCTGATGGCTTTCGTCTGCAGTGCTTTTGCTGCTTCCCAAAACCTTTGCCGCATCCTCATATGCCTTGTTAATCTGAGACTTTTCTTCTTTCGTGAAGTATTCCGGCTCCGGTTTTCCGTCTTTATCTTTCTTGGTGCCGTCGTAGTTCAGGTCAAGGCTCTTGCAGGCGTTATACACCTTATCCAGTTCTTTCTTCAGTTCTGCGCGGATTTTGCTCGTATCGCCTGCGTCCGCAACCGTAAGCTCCATGTACGGTGCTGCAACCGTTCCCGAATAGAAGAGGCTCGCATCTTCATTGTTTTCTCTTGCGTCATAAGCGGTCACAAGGTATTTGCCCGGCTTGTATAACTTTATGCTTACTTTACCGTCCGCATCCGAAGTTTTCTCGGAAAGAATCGGCGTCTGCGGATAGCTTCCGTCGTCATTCATCGGGCCGTATACCGCAAGGGTTGCACCTTCATATGCGCTGTAAGAGCCTGTATAGCTCCAAAGATGTGCCGAAGTACGCTCGACGGTCAGCTTGATGTCTTCGCCCGCCGCTGCGCTTTGGCTGCTTTCTTTAGTTTCTGCGATGCGGAACATTCCGAGGATATCCGCCATCTTATCCCATTTTACATCATCGCGATAGATGTAGTTAAAAACAAAGGTCGGCCAGTCCATGTGAACAAGCTGGATTTCATCGCCGTCTTTGAGGACATAGTTGGTTTCTGCAAAATATTGCTGTACGCCCGGTGTATAGCCGTTCAGCATCCTGCCGTTAACCAATGTGCGCCATGTGCTGTAGCTGTTTGGTGCAAAATAGGAAGTCCCCGGCGTACATCCTGTTTGATTCCAAAGTTCTTCAAGCGTTGTGCCTGAAATCAGTTCTAATGTCTGCTTCTGCACTTTGCTGGTTTTCGGGTCACTCGTCCAGCTTTTTAACGGTTCTTTAATATCCACCCACCGAAGATGGTAATCATCGGTATAGCTGAAAGTAACGGTAACCGTTTCTTTTTTTGAAGTTAAGCCGTAAGCCGCCGATTGGAAAGCTCTTGCAAGTTTTGCATATTTCTGTGCTTCTGCAGACTTCATGCTATTGGAAATCGGGTGCTGCTGTGCATACTCGGTTGCCGCTTTACGGGCAGATGCAAAGACATTCCAGCTATCTACTGTATACTTTCCATTGTTTTCCGTCATGTCATACTGTTTCGCAAGCGCATTGATGGTTTTCAAGTTCCATGTTGCATTTGAAACATCTTCTTTGGACAGAAAACGGAAGTTTTTCAATTCGTCCGCATAGCCGTCTGCCTTAGTTTGATTTGCTGCGATATTCTCTGCGGTTGCTCCGTTTGGATTATCAGTAGAAACTAATTTCTTATCAAATAGGGAGTTCAGATACGCCTTTGCTTTTTCTGCAATTTCGCGATATGCTGCTACGCTCACATCGGTACAGTTCTCTAAAAACTCTTCTGAGTAGTTTCCGTGAGCCTGTACTGCCTCATAGAGTTTCGTCGCATTGAGCTGACTTTTCGGGATGAGGTTTGCACGCCCGTCTTCAAGATATTTTATTGCGTTGTTTACTTGTTCTTGTGTTACGTGTTCATTGGTACTTATTTGCTTTGCAAATTCTAAGTAGACTTGTAGTTCTGTCCAAAATCCACTTTCACTTGATTCTTTCCCATTCCACCTGTCCCCTTCAGTATAGTAAACCGTTGGAGATATCGACTCGATCAATGCACTTAATTGGGTTTTATCAACAGGTTCTTGTTCTTGCTCCTGTTTCTCAGGTGCTTTTGATTCGCGCACGAAAATTACATCAAGATTGTTCTCGAATTCTGTTCCATCATAACCGCATATATAGTAATATTCTCCACAACTGCCCCATTGGGGATCAGTTTCTTTGAGCCATTCCCATATTACCTTAAAACCACTATAATTGAAATCTTCAGTTTTAAATGAATCGTCAATTTTTACTGTAAGATTACTACCATCACATTGATAAAGGGTGCTTTCAAGATCTTCGCCTTTAATACTAGAAAGCGGATATTCCCCCATTACAATCCCCAAGATAACACTTACCTTTGTTGCATCATCCGGAATTGTATATACGTATACATTACTTCCGTACTCCGGTTCATCTTCTTCGTAAGGGAAAAAATGATGTAGCCTTAACGTTGCATTTTGCGTTGTATCCGCCCAAGCTTCACTCACACCCCAGCTGCCAATCCCCATGCCGGTAAATACCATGATAAAGGCAAGCATGAGGGTTAGGATTTGTTTCGTGAGATTTTTGTTTGTTTTTCTCATTCTTTTTCTTTTGTCCTTTCATTTGTATTTCGCTTCGGGATTGTTCAGTATGATTGCCTTCCGCTCCCTTGCGATGATCTATGTAAACACTCTTTTGTGTGTAGTGAACAAATTTATTGGTGTATGGCCGCTTCTGTTGCAGCCGATGCCCCCTGCTCTGCTTCTGCCGCTGCTTGCTCTCGCATCTGCCTGCGGTATTCCTTGTGACGCTGGCGCTTTTCTTTCCGTCTGCGTTTCTTATCTAAGTAAGACTGTGCGACAGGTCTTGTGCCTGCCCGCTCCAGCATGCGGTTCCACGGGCCGAAGCGTTGTTTCAATTCCCGGTCATACAGGACATCTGCCTGCATGGGCTCTCTGCCGTTTTCCTCAGTGAAGTCTCTGACAAGCTGCAGGAGTTCTTCGTCTGTCATTTCTTTATATGGTGCTCGAACCTCATTCAACTTTTGGATTTTCTCTGTTGCTGTCAGGTTCGGATTGTCCTTTATGCTCTGTTTTATTTCTCGTTGATTCACTTACTTCCCTCTCTTGTATCTATGCTGCCTTTTGTTCCGGCGGGCGGCGTCACCTGTTGGCACCGCCCGGTAAGGATGAAAAGAATTTTATGCATCAAAAAAACGATGATTGTCATAACCATCGCCTTTGTGTCTGGAATTCCGGCTGCGTACATGCCGGAGAGTTTAAATGCCGAAACGTCCCATGCGTATCACGCACAGGTTTCTTTCATTTCGGTGGTTTGTAGGTCTTCTGACTGATCTATTCAGGCTGCGCGTCTGATCGCCGCTTACGATCTCGCGCCTTACTGCCAACGCATTGCTTCAGCCTTCTCTCGGAGCCATGACAGCCCTTCCAATGACCGGTTTTCACCGCGCGCAAATTTCTCTG
>ERZ779737.3054-NODE-3054-length-10099-cov-17.930506_pt1 | contig 10099 bp, 6 predicted proteins | sample MGYA00511889_ERZ779737 | MGnify/ENA primary metagenome ERZ779737 (study PRJEB29588, sample SAMEA2163575) | human gut metagenome | biome: human gut; feature: human-associated habitat; material: faeces | place: Denmark | collected 2008/2010 ...
ATGTACTTCACTTCCTATCTTTATTACAAGATAATCTTATCAAAAAAAACACTATATTTCAAGTGTTTTTTTCACATGTTTTACATGTTTTATAAAACTCATTCCGAACTTTCCTGCATTTGCAAGTTTTTACGGAATGAGACTATATTATAGTTATTTGATAAAATACTAGAATGTATGTAACTATCGCACCAATTAAAAGAAAAGGTCCAAATGGGATAAGTGCATCTTTCTTCTTTATAAATAATATTGTATATATAAGCGCTGTTACGCTTGATATAAATAAAGAAATAAACGAGTTAAATACTCCAAGTGTTAAACCGATAAGTATCATTAGTTTGATGTCCCCGTCACCCAGTGACTCTTTTTTAAATATTTTTGTAGTTATTATTTTTAGTAAGTACATTAATATAAACATCAAAGCACCTGATAGTATATGGCTTAAAAATGAGTTAACTCCTAAGAATTTTAAGTAAATAAGCGCTACTAAAATAGAAGAAACTACTATTACTCTATCTGAAATGTAGTAGTATTTTAAGTCTGTTACTAAACTAACCATTAAGGCACTTATTAGAGTTAATACTACTATTAATTGATAGTTTAATCCAAATATTATGTAGCTTATTAAGAAAAGTATTCCTGTAGTTAGTTCTATTAGAAAGTAAGTTATACTTATCTTTTCTTTACAGTAAGCACATTTTCCTTTTAAAAATATATAGCTTAGAAGTGGTATATTCATATACCACTTTAAACTATTTTTACAGTTTGGACAAAAACTACTAGGTTTTACTATACTAATTTTGTTTGGAATTCTGTAGCCTATACAAGCATAAAAACTTCCTAGGCATACACCAGTTATAAATATAAATACGTAAATCATTTTGTTTCCCCCTACAAGATGTTCTTTGTTATATCATACATTGGCACGATTATAGAAATCATTATTCCACCAACTATAACAGCTAATATAATCATAAGTATTGGTTCAATTAGCGTTTTTAATGAGTTACCCAAGTTTCTTTGTTCTTGTTCATAATAAACACTTACTTTTTCTAACATTTCACTTAATTCTCCTGTTGCTTCACCAGTTGATATCATGTAATAAGCTAGTGTTGGAACAGCCCAGTTGTCTTTAAATGATAAACTTATTTTGTCTCCTCTTAATAGGTTACTAATTGTGTCATACATTATCATTTTATAAAATTCATTACTAGTTATTTTACTAAGTATATCTATACTATCAGTTAATAGTACATTATTTTTATTAAGTACACTAAATGTTTTTGCAAATAAGTGCATTTCATTATATATAATTAGTTTTCCTACTAATGGTAGATGCATTGCTATATATTGTACTAGTGTTCTAAAAGCTTTAACTTTTTTATACATAAATGTTAATAGTACTACTACTAATATAAATCCTGCAATTAGTAACATATAATTAGTTTTTAAGAATGCACTAAACTTAAGTAAGAATAATACTATTGGGTTTAATTCTGCACCTAAACTTGAGTATATTCCTTCAAATTGAGGTATTATATATACTACCATAAATATTACTACAACTAATGAGAACACTAATATTACAGCTGGGTATACAAGTGAACCTATTAATTGTTTTCTAGTTGATTCTCTTTCTTCATAGTACTTACTCATATCGTCAAGTGTGTTTTCTAAGTCTCCTATTAGTTCTGCACCTTTAATCATATTAATTAGTAAAGGTGGAAACACACTTCCTTGTTTTCTTAAAGCATCACTAAATGCTTCACCCATAGATAACTCATATATAACTGAGTCATATATCTTTTTATATTTTTTTCTTTTATCTTGTTCAGCAAGTATTTTAACTGAGTCAGTAAGTGGTATACCTGCTTTTAAGTAAGTACTTAACTGGGCTAACCAGAAAATTAAGTCTTTTGCTTTCATTTGCTTTTCTAAGTACTTACTTTCTCCATGTGCAAAATTTATCCACCAGTTTGTTTTAATCTCGTATACTTCATATCCTTCATCAAGTAAATATGAATGCACATCTAACCTAGATAAAGCTGCAAAATATCCAGTAATTAGTTTACCTTCTTCATTTCTCACTAAGTATTTATAAGTCTGTTTTTTGCTAGTTCTTTCAGCATCTTTACCAAATTTATCTATTAATAGAACTTCTAATTCTCTTTCTTTCTTATTTCTATAGTGTTTTACTATACTAATATTGTTAAATCTATCTAAGAAGTAATTCTTAACTGTATTAGGTGTATGTTTAAAGAAATACATTAGTCTTTCTTTTAATAGTTTTAATTTTTTTCTTATCAAGTCAAAAAAGTCACTAAATGAGTTGAATATAAACAAAGGTATCTCATAAAATAATATTTTACCTACTCTGTAAGCGCCCAAGTACATTGCTTTAAATAAATAATATACTTCAAAACCAATAGGTTTAAACACTTTATAATACATAAATTTACCTAAAGTATAAGTGAATTTTCCAACATACATACTAATATAATATATCGCATAGAAAATATATGTTACTATTGTAATTAAGTTAGTCATGATAAAATCAAAGACTTTAAATAAGCCTAACCCAGCAAACTTAGCTGTTTTATATAATTCAGTTGCTATTTGTTTAAGTACATAGGACAAATTAGTAAATAATGAAACTTTATGAACGTTCTTTTTATTCTTTTTCATACTTTCACCTCTTTAGTCCTTTCCTACTATAATTAAGTATATCATAAAGATTAGTTTTTTTAAAGAGTAAAATTCGATTTTTTCTTGATTTTGTAAATCTAATTTGATAGAATAAAAGACATTTAGGGAGTGGTTTTATGTCAAAGATAGATTTTGGAATTATTTTCATTGCTAGGGAAAGTGAGTTAGACGCGAGAAATTTGTATTTAGATATAGATAGTGTGTTTTTTTCAGTAGATGAGGTAATTAAAACTGGTAGATATAAGGATACTAATTTGTCAGATTTGAAAATGGTTAATGTTAAGTTTGAAACTACAATTAATACTAATACTATTAAGTTATTTGATACTAAGTTATTTCAAATTATAAATGGAGACTATACTTCAAATATAGATGAGAAGTTAGAAAGTTTGGTTAATTATTGTACTAATTTAGACTTCAATAAAATTAAGATAGAAAATAATTTCATCGAGCGCCCTACTAATAGTATGAATTTTAATAAAGAGAAAAAAGAAATTATAAAGGAATATTATAGGGCTCAGATATATACTGCAATAGAAGAACTTGAAAAAGTTTTAAATCCTAATTTTGTTGATAAAAGAATTGATATACTAGATATAATTGAACAGATGGAATGTAAGATTAAAGGGCAAGATAAAATACTAGAGAGTTTAGTACCTAATATAGTTTTAAATCAAAAGTTAGTTGAAACTGAAAATTTAGATTTAATTAGAACTCAAAAAGTTAATATTTTACTTGATGGTAGTACTGGTACAGGTAAAACTTTGATGGTCAACGAGTTATCTAACATTTTAGATATTCCTGTAGTTGTAAGAAGTGCGACTAACTATAGTACAGTTGGGTATGTTGGAGAAAGTTTAAACGCAGTTTTAGCTGATTTAATTAGAAAAACTGGTGGAGACTTATCTAGGGCTAAAAGAGGAATTGTTTGTTTAGACGAGATAGATAAGCTTGGGGACAGTACTTTAGAAATTAGAAAAGGCTTAATGCAAGAGTTACTTACTTGGATAAGTGGTACTAGTGTTAAAGTACTTGTTGGAAAAAAAGAATATTCTTTTGATACTAGTTTACTTACATTTGTATTTTTAGGAGCTTTCTCTAAAATTAAAGATAACAAAAGTTCAATTGGATTTAATAGTACTAAAACAGTTAAATCAAATACCAAAGATTACATTGAATTTGGTATGAATAGAGAATTTATGGGTAGACTTAATTTAAAGTTAGTGTTAAATGATTTAAATAAAGATATTCTATTAGATATTTTACTTAATTCAAACATTAGTCCATTAAAGTCATTTATACAAATTGGTAAGTTATACGATGTAGATATAGACTACACAGAAGAGTTTGTTAATCAAGTTGTTTATCTTGCACTTAAAAATGATACAGGCGCAAGGGGACTACTTACTATCATGAATGAAGTTAAGTCCAAACTATTAATTCCTATTATGACCGGAGAAATAGAAAGCATTACTTTAACTGAAGATGTTCTAAGTGATGACTTTAGTATAGAACTAAGGAAACCTAAAACATTAAGTTTTAATTAGTCTTGTAAAACGAGTGTTATTTTAGTAAAATATTGTTGGTGACGTGAAATGAATGTAATTGGAATTATTACAGAGTATAACCCGCTACATAATGGACATATTTATCAAATTAAGAAAATTAAAGAAATGTATCCAGATAGCATTATTGTAGTTGCAATGAGTGCTAACTATACTATGCGTGGGGAAATAAGTGTTTTAGATAAGTGGACTAAGACTAAACTTTGTTTAGAGAATGGAATTGATATTGTTTTAGAAATACCTTTTATATATGCTAATCAGTCTAGCGATATATTTAGTTATGCTGCTATAAAAATGCTCAGCGCTTTTAAAATAGATACTTTAGTATTTGGCAGTGAAAGTAATAATTTAGATAAATTAAAAGCCATTAGCGAGGTACAAATAGATAACAATGAGTTTGATACTTTGGTAAAGAAATACTTAGATAAGGGGTATAACTACCCTACTAGCTTAGCAAAAAGCATACACGATATTACTCTCTATACTATTAAAGAAAGTAATGACATTTTAGCAGTTAGTTATATAAAAGAGATAATTAAAAACAACTATAATATTAATATTGTACCTATTAAAAGAACAAATAGTTTTAAGAGTAGTTTAATGAGTAGTGATATTATTAGTGCTTATCAAATAAGACAGTTACTTAAGAGTAATATTAATATTAGCAAGTATATTCCATATAATAAGAAGTATATTAGAAATATTGATTATGCTAAGTTATTCTTGTTAATTAAGTATAAAGTAATAAGTGAGTACAATAAAATAGAAGAATATCACTTGATAACTGAAGGTATAGAAAAAAGAATATATGATGGTATTCTTAAGAGTGATAATTATGAAGAATTAGTAAATTATGTAAGTAATAAGAGAGTTACTATTAATAAAGTAAATAGAATACTTATTAATATATTTGTAGGATTTACTAAAGAAGACAAGGAAAACACAAAGAATTTAAGTTATATTAAGTTACTTGGTTTATCTAGCGAAGGAAAGAAGTACTACTCAAAGATAAAAAAGAATATTAGTATTCCTGTTTATACTAAGTTTGAAAAGAATGTTATGGATACTGAGTTAAAAGCAAGTTATTTATATAGTTTGATAGTTAATGATAAATCTATATTTAAAAGTGAAATAACTAGTCATGTAATAACAAAATAATGCACATTATAGCTGTGCATTATTTATTTTTTGGTTTAAAGTTTACTGTAACATATCTAATAGACATATCACTTCTTTTTAAATCTCTTTTAATTTTCTTTTCAATAATATATAGATTTTCCAATGTTATATTCTTATCTAATAATAAATCTATAGTCGCGTCATAGTATGAACCATACTTAAGTAAAGATAGTCTTCTAACTTTATAGTCTTTACTTTTAATAATGTTTTCTACATTTTTTAAAATACTCTTATCTTCTTCTACTTCTCCTAATATACTACTTGTATTTTTTAATAGTACTTCTATTCCTACTTTAATAGTAAGTAAGCTCATTACCACACTACCTACTTTATCAAAGTATTTTAGTATATTGTTATCACTTCCAATTATAGTTATTAAAATAAATATAAGTGCTAAAATAGAATTATATGTGTCATATCTGCTTTCTATAGCATTTGTTTTAATAATGTTACTATTAAGTAGTTTGCCCTTTATAAAAAGATAAGAACTTAATATATATTTTAAAACTATAGTTATTAGTAATACAATAATCGCATACATATTAGGTACTAGAGTTTCTCCATTAAATGAATTTAATAAAATACTTATACCTAAACTTATTATAAAGAAACTCATTATTATACTAGTTAGATATTCTATTTTACCATGCCCATATGGATGATTTAAGTCTGGCTTTTTACTAGATATTTTAGTACCTATTATACTTATTAAATCAGTAGACATATCACTCATACAGTGAATACTATCAGCAAGAAGTGTTTTAGAGTTAGACATAACACTCCCTATAAATTTAAGTATAGTTAAAAATAAATTAACAAGAAAACTTTTAATTAAAACATTCATTTATACACCTACTTAGCTTCATACCAATTATTTCCTATTTCGCATTCAACTTTTAGTGGTACTAGTAAAGTATATGTATTTTCCATAATGTTAGTAACAAGTTCTTTCATTATATTTAGTTCACTTTTTGGTACAGTAAACACTAACTCATCATGTACTTGAATAAGCATTTTACTTTTTAAGTCTCTTTTTATAAGTTCTTTATCTATTTCTATCATAGCTTTTTTAATAATATCAGCCCCAGTACCTTGAAGAGGTGTATTTAAAGCTATTCTTTCACCGCTTTTTCTTATTATATAGTTTGTATTTTTTAATTCTTCTATTACTCTTTTTCTATTAAATAGAGTTCTAACATAAGTAGTTTGCTTAGCTTGATTAACTACGTTATTCATATATTCTTTTACTCCAGGATACATTTCTAAATATTTATCAATATACTTTTTAGCATCAGCTGCACTTAAATGAAGGTTTTCTCCCAAACCAAAGCCACTTATTCCATAAACTATACCAAAAATAACAGCCTTTGCAGTTCTTCTTTGTTCCTTAGTCACTTCATTAATTGGTACACCAAACACATCACTCGCTACTTTAGTATGTATATCTTCTCCAGTATTAAAAGCATTAATCATATTCTTATCTTTAGAAATATGAGCCATTAATCTAAGTTCAATTTGTGAGTAGTCACAGTCCAAAATCACACTATCTTCTTCAGGAATAAAAGCTTCTCTAATCTTTCTTCCTTCTTCACTTCTAATTGGGATGTTTTGTAAATTTGGTTCAACAGAAGAAAGTCTACCAGTTCTAGTTATAGCTTGTTTAAATATAGTATGAATTTTACCATCATCTAAAATATAACTTTTTAGTTTATCAGTATAAGTATTAACTAGTTTAGTTAAATTTCTATATTCTAATAAACATGGTATAATCGGATGCATATCATAATACTTCATTAAAGTATCTTTATCAGTTGAATAACCATTTTTTCCTTTTTTCTTACCATGTGGTAAATCTAACTTTTCAAATAATATTTCTGCAGTTTGTTTAGCACTTTGAATATTGAATTCACATCCTGCATAACTATATATTTCATTAGTAATACTACTTATTCTTTCTTCTAAGTCACTCTTTAACTCATCAATTACACTTACACTTACTCTAATACCATTCATTTCCATTCTAGCAAGCACGCCCACTAAAGGCATTTCAAGTGTGTTAAATAATTCAAGCATTCCTTCGGTTTTTAATTCTTCAGTGTATTTATCTTTTGTTTCATAGATAAACCTTGCTTTACTTGTAAGAGCATTTATAAGAGTACTCTCGTCAACTATTAAATTATTATTTTTAATTAAACTATCATAAAAAGGTATATCATAACCTAAAGTATTAGCAATATAAGAAATATCTTCTTTAGTATTATAGTTAAGTAAGTACACACTAATCATAGTGTCGTATTTACAGTTATTTAAGACTATCCCATATTTACTTAGAAAACACATACTTTTCTTTAAATCATAAGTACTAACTGCATGAGTAAATATATCTTTATTTAAAATGACTGCTTCTTCATCTAGAAAGTAACACTTTTCTCCATCACAAATAGATAAACCAATAAAATTAGCAATATGATAATTCTCATTAGAGACCTCTAAATAGAATGAAAAATCTTTTTCTATGTCTAGTTTTTCTTTAACTATTGTAACTTCATTAGTGTTTCTTGAGTTTTCTATTATGTCTGTATCTAATTTTTTAAGTAAACTATAAAACTCTAAATCTTTATAGATATTCATCAGTTTAGTTGTATTTCTAGGTTTTAATTTAATATCATTAAATGTCATATTAAGAGGAACATCTTTATAAATAGTTGCTATATCTTTACTAAAAAAGGCACTATCTTTTCCTTCAATTAACTTTTCCTTAGTTTTACCTTTAACACTATCAATGTTATTATATAAGTTTTCTACTGTGTCATATTCATGTAATAAATTAAGTGCAGTTTTTTCACCTATTCCTTTTACTCCAGGAATATTGTCTGATGCATCTCCCATAAGAGCTTTTATATCTATCATTCTTATTGGTTTCAAGCCATATGTATCAAAGAATACTTTCTCATCCATTAAGATATAATCTTTATGTTTAAGAAGTTTTACATTAACATCATGACTTATAAGTTGTAAAAGGTCTTTATCACTACTTACAATAGTCGCGTCATATAAGTCATCTATATCAGCCATTTTAGCAAATGTTCCAATTATATCATCAGCCTCATAGTTGTCAATTGCAACACTAGTTATCCCCATCGCGTCTAATATATCATAAGCAAGTGAAAACTGAATTTTCAAGTCATTAGGTGTTTCAATTCTTCCTGCTTTATATTCAGTATACTTTTCATGTCTAAAGTTCTTCCCTTTATCAAAAGCTACCATAATATATTCTGGCTTTTCTTCAGACATTATTTTATTAATCATATTAACAAAACCAAATAAAGCATTTGTTGGAAAATCCTTACTATTCTTCATTAAATTACCATTATAAGCTGTTGCATAATAACTTCTAAATAATAAGTTATTACCATCTATTAAAATTGCTCGTTTCATATTCTCACATCCTCATAAGTATATTGTATCAAAAAATAAGTAACTTAAAAAGATTAAATTACTTATTTTTCATATATTTCTTCAAGAGACACAGTTTAGCAACCTGTCTCTGTTTCTTTTATTGTGTATGGGTCACTTGCTGAGCCATCTCCTGTACTATATAGAGTGCAAGATTTGAGAGAAATTGCTGGACGCACACCGAGAGGATTGCCCACAATGATTATGTCGAGACTGCCCGGGTTTTTACCCGAGTTAGAAGAACCATAAACTTTCCAAACGCTCGAATTGCCGCCCATATACCACGTAGGAGACAATGTCCACCACAAAGTACTTCCTGTTATACTTTCTCCTGCACTATTTAAATAATACCATGCGTATGAGTTTTCTCCAGCATATACTATTTCATCTATTGTCATTAATCCTATTGAATATGTTAGTTTTGCTTCACCATTATTTCCTGAAAATGCATCTTTGATATTTGTACAGTTATAGGTTGGTGTTTTAGTTGTACTATATCTTCCAGTTGGTGCATAGTTGAAAGGATTATCACTATATTCTTGACCCGGTTCTAACTCTCTATCATTACAGTATACGGCTTCTGTACTTATATATTTTGAGTAACTTGATAAGTTATTATTATACCAATTATCTACATATTTTTTTATTGTGCTATCGTTTGTATTTTGTCTATTGCTTCCTATTGAAGTTCCATATTTATATCCTACATATACTGGACTATTATAACTTGTATTAAATGCACTTATTCCTATATAACCTTCAGTTGTATTATGATTTGTTCCTGAATACAAGAGTCTTATACTTCCATCATGGTTAGTTCTTATTATTCTCCAGTATAGGTTTGCAAACTTTACCCAGTTATTTGTTGTATTTCCTGCATAGTAGTATACTTTTTTTGGTGTACTTCCTGCTATACTTTCTGTTGCAGTAAATAATGTTCCTGTTGTATTTTCTGTAAAAAATTCTGTAAATGTAGTTCTTGTTCTTCTTGTTGGGTTATCAGCTAATATTTGGTCATATAATGTTGGTAAAGATCTAAATGATATGGTACATGTTTTATTGCCTGTTATATTACTTATTGTATATGTATTACCAGAAAGTATTCCTCCACATGTATTTGTTTCTAATTCAGCTTTAAAGCTTGAATTTGGCGATACTGTAAAGCTTACACTTCCATTATATCCTGTAACTTG
>ERZ779737.3058-NODE-3058-length-10093-cov-1.866109_pt1 | contig 10093 bp, 6 predicted proteins | sample MGYA00511889_ERZ779737 | MGnify/ENA primary metagenome ERZ779737 (study PRJEB29588, sample SAMEA2163575) | human gut metagenome | biome: human gut; feature: human-associated habitat; material: faeces | place: Denmark | collected 2008/2010 ...
CCCCCGTGCATCTTCGCAGGGCGGTTTCTCAAATCCTCATGAAAACAGCTTACAGATGGTTTCCGGTCTTCGCATGGAATCCGAGCCCCGGCATGGCGGTCAGACCGACGGCAAAACTCAGATAGCGGGACCATGTCCGGTCGCCGTAACCATCCCTGTCGCAGGAGGCTCCCCCCATGAACTGCAGATACCAGCAGTGGAAATCACGTGTCAGGGTAAAGCCCGCATTCTGAACCAGAGCTTTCTCCACATCATAACTGACAGTTATCATGCCTTTCAGACGATCGTCGATCATGGATGGGAAATTCAGGGAAAAAGTCAGATACTGATGACGCTCGAAATAAGAACGGAAGCGGGAAGTGGCATTGATCGCGGCAAGGGTCGACCCCATCGAATACGCGGTCCGCTGTTCATAGCCGTCGGAATACAGATAACTGGCCGATACGATCCAGTCGTCGGTAATCTTGTAGGAAAGAGTCGTGTTCCAGCGGTTGATCAGTTTATTCGAAATGCCGGGCTGCCCGACGCGCTTGCTGCCGCGCAGCACCTGCTCGTCATGCGGGTTGTTTCCGCCGAGATCCAGAAGCAGATCCGTTGTGAAAGTCAGATTCGCAAACGGAGTGAAACGGAACATCGTCCCCAGATCTCCGACATGATTGAACCCGGAAGTCCGGTCGAAATGGAAGTCCCAGTAGTTTTCGAGAGACATCCACTCATAAATCTGGGAGTCTCGGCGGGTCTGCAAACGGTTCTGCAAGCCGAAACGGATGAAGTTCTGACGCTCAATCTGATCGATATCGTCAAAATAATACAATTTCTTGTAGCTGACGGTCGGATCGGGAATCAGCGTGTAGTTGATGTAAGGCACCGCCACATGCCGCAGTCCGTCAATTTCCCAGAAGGCGTTTTTCGGAGTCTGCCACGCGCGGTAGAACTTCGTGTTGGCTTCCAGCCCGAATTCCGCGGCAAAACGGTAACGGGCGCCGCCTTTGCGATCGTAATTCTGAACCTTCAGATACTGATCCGGCCAGGAATCCAGATCGTCCGCGTAAATCATGGTATAAAGATCCTCGACATCAACGGAGCGTTTCGAAGACCGGGAATACGCGGTGAACCGCCCGCCGGCGCGGGGGATCAGGTTGATCGCGTCAAACAGCTTGATCGGATAATAGAACATGTGCAGGGTGTCAAACCGGAAGGCGCTGTAATCGCGCGGGTCTTCAAAATATCCGGAAAAGGCGCCGGGGTTCAGGGCGGCGAGCCGGGCGGCTTTCTCGCGATCCGACAGAGGGTCGGCAAGAATCTTATTCGCCTGCGCCTGTTCCGCCGGGGAAAGATTCGCCCATTCCCTGCTGTAGATCCCATACAAATTCAGGTTCGGATTCTCCGCCCGGTCATAATCATAGCTCCGCCAGTTCATCCGGTAATAGCCGACACTGGACTGCCCCTGGTAGTAAATGTTTTTGAACAGCTCCTGACGCTGGAAATCAAGACGGAATTCCGGAAGGCGCTCCATGGTGCTGTCAAAGGAGTTCACCTTGACAACAGTCTGGAACGTTGCGGAAAAACGCTCGCCCTGATATTCCAGGGCGGCGAAAGTCGGCGGCTGGATATTGGAATCATACCGGGCCTTGAAATAATCCTCCAGGAAATTGTAGTCGCTGATCAGATCGAACTGTCCGCGGAAATCCAAACGCGGCGTCAGATGGGTCAGATTTGAGATTTTGAATTCAAAGCGGTCCCGCGGGATGCGATAGCGGCTGTTCTTCTTCACCCATTGCGGCATGCTCATGTCATCGGGGGCGTCACCGTGTTCGCTCTCCCAGAATTCGTAGGGGCTGCGGTCATGGATGGAGTAGGCAAAAATCTCGGTCAGGGATTCCGGCGTCTGAATGTCGGCGGTTGCACCGTATCCGAAACCGCGTTCCTCATAAAAGTCCAGGAGCACGGCGGCTTTGACAAGCGCCGGTTCATCCAGAAGCTGAAATTCCTTGCTGGTCCGCAGATAATAGCCCCAGTCGGAGGAACTTCCGAATTCAAAACGACCGCCGAAGGAGTTGGAATCCGCCGGCTTGTAGAATGCGGGGAACCAGAAAACCGGAAAATCCCACACCCTCACAATATTGTTGAAGGACCACGCGGAATGTTCCCCATGGTCGGGATTGTAATTGGTCACGCCGCGGTTCGCCTCGCGCGGAGACAGCGTCAAGGTGGAAGCGCCGATCGAATAATGGGCATTGTTGTCAAGCTCATATTCGCAGGTTGTCATCTTCGCGTCATGCAGCTTGATCTTGCCGTTCGGAAAACGCTCCGCAAATTTTCCGGAGCAGTACAGGAGCCCGGTCTTGATCATGAAATCACGGAACTCCAGAGCCCCTGTGTCCAGATTTCCGGATGCACGGGCGGCCTTCATATAAGCAGCCGTCGTATAGACGGTGGCCTTGATCTTCTGCTGTCCGGTTGGCAGCGTTTCCACACCGTTGACAACCACCCGGCAGGCGGGATCCCGGAGCAGGTCGTCATACTCCTCCTGCGTCAATGTCACAGGTGAAGATGCCGTGCCGGAAAAAACGACATTGCCGGAAACTTCAAGATCTTTTGTCTCCAGATTGACCACCGCCTTGTCGCAGGTGATCTGAAAGTTGCCGGAACGGATGACGACATGCCCTTCCGCAATCAAATTCGCACCGACATACTTGTAGGAATCCGCGCTGGTATCCAGCTTCTCCCGGGAAAGATCGCCGACCTTGGGAAACGGAGTCGCCTTGAACTGAAGAGCATTTTTATCAAACAGACCGGTCTTTACGGAGGAATTGGCCCCCTGCTGATATCCGTCCGCGTAGATGCGCCCGCAGACCATCAGGATGAATGCTCCCGTTATGACAACATGCGTCCGCTTGTTTTTTTTCTGCTTTCTTTTTCGCACAATACACTCATGATGAAAGTTACAGTTGAACATTACGCAATTTAATACTGAAACGGAAGGATTTCAAGGCGGGAAACAAAGAAACCCGGCTTTTCTGCGGGAAAGGCGCAGGAGGAAAGGAAAACGCCTCCACAGGATTCCGGAGCAGACACTCATTCCTGCAAACCGTAAAGGGCGCGGAGATGCGAGGGGGACATGGCGCGATGCTTTTTAAAAATGCGGGAAAAATGAAATTCGTCTTCAAACCCGCATTCGCAGGAGATCTCGCTGATCCGCATATGAGAGGTCATCAGAAGTTTCTCGGCATGCCGCAGACGGCACTCCAGAAGATACTGTCCCGGCGCCCATCCGGTCATCTGCCGGAAGATCCGGCGGAAATGAACATACGAGATGGAAAGCTTTTCCGCCTCCCGCTCAAAATCCCATGCGAGCTGCGGCGCATCGGCAATCTTCTCCCGCAGAAGATGAAGCCTGCGGACATACGGGCTGGAACTGCGCACGCATCCCGGAGACTGCTCCTGAAGCTGCAGAAGAAGCTCCTCCAGCAGAAGCACCGCCCGGGCATGCTGGGAATCTCCCGGAATCCGAACATATTTCAGCAGAGAACGCACAGCCTCCATGAACGGCTCATTCGCGGTGATCCGGACAAACAGATTTTTTTCCCGGAGCTGCAGAAGACCGCTCCGGAGATAACGTTTCACCCGCTCCCCCTTGAAACAGATATGCGCCTGCCGCCGCTTCATTCCGGGCCGTGATCCGTAGGAAAAGGAAACACCGGGATAGGTAATGAAGGCGAGCGGGCCGTCCGCGATTTCAACGGGATGGTCGTTCACCTTCGCGAAAACCTCCCCTTCAAAGATGTACTGAATCCCGTAATATCCTTCGAAGCGTCTGTCAACGGCGGAATTGTCCACCCAGTCGGAGATTCCGCAGGTGACGAAGCTGATATCGCTGAAATAACTCATCGTCTCCGCTCCGTTTCCGATTTTCCATCCGCAGGCGGAAGCAGTTTCTCCATGGCCTGAAGAATTGCCCCGGATACGGTTTTTCCCGCGGCGTTCTCCTCCCGTTCCACGGCAGCGTCTGCGGAATTTTCCCTTTCCGCGCGGCCGGAGGGAACCGCGTTTCCGGAAGAATCCGGAGGAATCTCCCCGACGGTTTTCGATTCGATCCAGGAAATGGACTCATCGGAAATCATGACCGCCGCGTATTCTATGATGTCGCGGAATTTCTTTTTCACACCGAGAATCCGTTCGGAAACATCTCCGATATTGCGCCGTCCGATCTCCACCGTGCGCCCCGGCACGAGGACGGCAAGAGTCTCGCCGATCGGAAAGGAAATGTAATCCTGACGGAACATGTCGGTAAAGCGGACGCAAAGAAGAATCGTCACATTGTGAAGCGCCTTTTTCCCGGTATTCATCACATGCAGGATCACACTGTTGGTGAAAAATGTGGAATCAATGGCTATGTCCACCTCATTTTCCGGATCGGCGCTGATCCGGAAAAGATCGGTTTTCAGAAAACGGCTGGAGAAACGGAAATCGTCCAGGACCTTGTCCCATTCCCCCTGCATGCGCCGCCGGAAAAAGTGATCGAAGATCTTTTTGCGCGCGGCCTCGCGCCGGCCGTTCCTGAGCAGAAGGCGCGCCAGCTGGAAGTCCGGGCTGAAGTATCCGGATCCCGACATGATCGCGCGAAAGGCGTTGACAATGATCCTCCCCTCCATGGACTGATTGAGATAAGCGCGCTTCCGGTAGATGCCGAGTCGGTCGGTGAGCTCCTTCTGCTGCTTCGGGAAATACACCGCGGCCTGGGAGAAATCGGTGACCGCCTCGTCGGAACGGTTCATCCGGACTTTCACCACGCCGCGCAGAAGATGTCCCGGAGCGCTGGCGGGATATCTGTTCAGGAATCCGGCGATCAGACCGTCCGCGGCGGCGAAATCCCCCTCCCCTCCCCGCTCCAGCAGCGCCATGGCCAGAAGGATGTGCGCCTCCTTCTCATCCGGAGCAAGCCTGACTGCGGCGGACGCGTTCGCAATCACCTCGTCAAGGCTGCCTTCCCAGGCGGCGAGATAGGCGCGGTCGCGCAGTGCGCAGAGCCGTTCCCATTCGCCGTAATACCGGGAGGAGAGAGTCATGAACTCAAACAGGAAATCAATGATCTCATCCTGATTCCGGTCCACCCGGAGGCGCAGTTCGCCGCTCATCCGCGCCCGTTCCCGATGCTTCTCCCAGATTCTCTGCGCCTGAACGCGGCTGTAGGAGAATGCGAGCGGATCCACAACGGAGGCGAAATCCAGCAATGCATCGCGCGCGGTATGGTAAAGGGATTTCAGTTCCGCTTCGGACGCCCGGTTCGAAAGCAGATTCTTGTAGACATTGAAAAAGCGGTATTTGAGAAGCTGAACTTCCGGAGCAACCTTTCCCGGCGAATCCTGAACGATATATTCCGTCAGCTGTTCAAAGTTTCCGGCCTCCCGAAGCGCGGTCTCCATGGCAAAAAGCGCCTCCGCCGTGGTGTCGGGATCATACTGCGGAGCCGCGCCGGCAAGGAGCTTTTTCTCCATCCGGGCGATCCGCTGTTCCACACGCGGTTCCGCTTCGCGGATATATTCCGGCTTTTCATCCTGTTTCCACGGACGGACAAGCAGCAGAACGCAGAAAACGAGGAGAAGCAGAAAGATGCCGAAAAAAATCAGACACCCGCCTGCAGCCGGCGAAAACTTTTTCTTGTTCGGAACATTTTCTTCCGCCATAAAAACGGTCCTGCAAACATTGTTTCAGAAAATGCGCATGTTCAAACTGTCAAGACAAATTTCCCGGATAAGGAAAACGGGAAACCTGCGATCCGCGGGAAAGCGCATGCGCCGGATCGGTTCCCCCGTCAGAATTTCATCAATTCCTCAAACGTCCGGCAGAGCTTTGCAATGGAAACATGCTGTGACGCGGAATTGGTTTCATTCTGCATGCTCAGAATGCGCGGACACTGTTTCAGCGCCGGAATCAGACTCTTCCAGTCAACCGTGCCCGTGCCGGGAAGACGGTGCTGGTCCTCATATCCGTTATTATCATGCAGATGGCAGGTCACAATATGCGGAGCGAGCTTCCCGAAGGCATCCGGTTCCTGCACGACGCCGTTTTTCCAGCAGAGATTCATGTAGGAAGCATATTTTGCGGGATCCTTGCCAGGCTTCTTTGCCATGACGTTCGCATGTCCGGCGTCAAAACAACATCCGAGAACCGGCGTGTTGAAATAATGAAGGAAGTAAAGGACCTCGTCCGGCGTGTTGAACGGCTCGAAACTGTTTTCCAGGGCAATGACGATCCCGAGCTTCTCCGCAGGAATCAGCTTTTCGAGGGAATCGACCGCCAGAGCGCGCATTTCCCCGAGTGTGGTGTTCTTGTAGTAGCAGTCGTAGGCGCCGATATGCATCACGTAGGAACGGCAGCCGAAGTCGGCGGCATACGCCATGCAGAGTTTGTGATCCTCGATCATTGCGCTCCGGCGGGGGCGGTCCGTGATGTTCAGGTCCCAGGCGGTGCCCCAGAGACCGTGGCACTCGAACATTTTCATGCCGCTCTCCCGGAGCCAGCTGAGAAGAGTGGTGTAAAATCCGGGTTCCCGCACCAGGCGTTTCTCCCATGAGGTGTCCAGGACGATGTTTTCCGCGCCGTTGTCGGCAAATTCGCACAGAATGTTCACGATGAAATCATCGCTGATTTTCCCCCAGGGGAAAAAGTGGGACAAGGGAATTGTATTCATGAATCGTTTCCTCCATTGTTTTCAGAAAACTGTTCTGCAGGCAGAATCACATCGAAAGCGGCGCCGCGCCCCGGCAGATTGCCGCACTGGAGCCAGCCGTTGTGCGCAAGAATGGTTCCATATGCCATGGCCAGTCCCATGCCGGTTCCCTTCCCGACGGGTTTCGTCGTGAAAAAGGGTTCGAACACCCGGGATTTCACAGCGGGATCAATTCCCGTCCCGGTATCCTCGACGCGGATGACGCAGAGCTTCCGCGCCGGATCCGGCTTCACTTCCGGCGGCGGATCAAGCGCAATGCCCATCGCCTGCGGGTCGCCGATCCGGATCGTCAGGATCTGTTCCTCGCTCTCCGTATTGGACTGCATCGCATCCTTGGCGTTTATCATCAGGTTGAGAAGAGTCTGCTGGAGCTGGATCGCATCGCCGCGTACGATGTACCGCCTTCCGTCGTCAAGAATCCGGAAGGTGATGCCGGACTGCGTGCCGGGGAGAAAGAGATCCGCGCACTTGTCCACGAGCCCGCGCACATCCACATCGGCATTCTGGTAGTTTCCCTTCCTCGCGAAACTGAGCATCTGCGAGGTCAACGTTCCGGCGAGTTCCGTGATATGGTCGATCTTGTCCAGGTTGCGCCGGACATCCTCGTCCTCCACGTCGTGCATGTATCTGATGATGTCGAGATGCCCCTGGATGGCATGCAGATAGTTGTTGAAGTCATGCGCGATTCCTCCCGCAAGACGGCCGATCGCTTCAAGACGCTGCCGGTGCGACACCTGCGAATGCCATTCCTCGCGTTCGCGCTCCAGTTTGCGCCGTTCCGTGACATCCCGTCCGAAGGTAATCAGAAGCGGCGCGTTTTCAAACGGAATCATGGTGATGGAGAGCTCCAGCTCCGTCTCCTTTTCCGGAACGATAATGGAACAGGATACAGACAAATCCTCCGCCGTGCGCGGAAGCCCGGAATCGCCGCCGCGCTCCAGAAGATGGCGCCAGACCTCCGGATTCAATCCGGCAACCTCCTCGAACGAATGGTTGATGACCTCTGAAAAGGTATCCGCACCGAGCATTTTGAGCGCGGCGCGGTTCGCGTCGATCACCCAGCCGTTCTCATTCATGACGACAATCATGTCGCTGGCGTTCTGAACCAGCATCCGATAGCGTTCCTGCGATTCGCGGAGATTCTGCTCCAGCTTGAGAGCGCGCCCGTATCCGCCGAAGAATGCCAGAATGATGTCCAGCGTGCGGCGCGACTCTCCCGGATTTTCATGCGAGATCCTTGAAAGATAGATCGTCGTCGGGACACTCAGGATCAATACGAAAATCGCACGGGCGAAATACGAGGTCGTGAGCTGCGTCCACCATGCGGACGAGCCCCAGTAGGCGATCGTCACAAACACAATATGGTCAATCAGCTGAATCAGCAGCAGAGAACCCGTCACGGTTACATACAGCCGGCAGCGGAAATTCATCAGGCGCTGGAAGAAGATCGGCAGCAGGAACAGGTCGAACGTCAGAGCAATCACCGCCGCCGCCATCATCCGCAGACTGTTCGAAAGCAGAAATCCGAAAGATTCCGTCACGATGCTCTGGGGCATCGTATAGCCGGGCCAGGTGGTCTGCACCAGGGTAATCGAAGCCAGATAGGCGTAAAATCCGAGCGACGCCATGACGCCGATAATCAGACGCTGCGCGGCAAGCGTGCCGTCCGTCAGGTAAACCACCACGAGAACGGCCAGAAACGGCAGGAAGAGAACCGACGAGGAGAGAGAAAAATCCAGTCCCTGATAACCGATCATCATCCGGAGTCCGGAAGCGCCCGTCAGCTGGGTGAAAACCAGAAGGACGCCGGCGGCGATGTAAAACGGCGTGGAGCCGAGAACCTTGCGCAGGCCGTGAAGAATCAGCAGACCCGCGAGAATGAACGTCATCTCCAGAAGAGTGAGACAGCATCCGTAAAAGATTTCCACAGCATCAGCGCCTTTCCCTGTTGTACCGCCGCCTTATTCCTGCAGAAACTTTCTCAGAAGCGCGGCGCGCGCGACGTCGCGGTTTTCCTGATCCAGTTCCCGCCCTTCGTATTTCTGGAGATGCGCGGCCTGAACCAGAAGGAACAGTTCATTGACCGTATGAATGTTCACGGACCGGAACATGTTCAGGTCCACTCCGAGCCGCAGCGCGGAAAGGGAGTTGAGAGACTCGTCTCCGGAAATGATGTAGGAATGCTTCAGCAGTCCGTAAGCGCGCCCGATATGGTTCATCAGATGGTTCTGGCGGTTCGCCAGAAGCAGCGCGCGCGCCTTTTTTTCGTGCGTGATGATCTGCGCAATCACCGATGCAAGACGACGGATGATCTGCTCCTCGCTCTCCCCCAGCGTGCTCTGATTGGAAATCTGATAGAGATTGCCGAGCGTCTGGCTGCCCTCTCCGTAGAAGCCGCGCGCCGCAAGCCCGAGCTTGTTGACTCCCTGCACGACGGCCTGAATCTGATTCGTCAGGACAAGTCCCGGCAGATGGAGCATCACGGAGGCGCGCAACCCGGTTCCCAGGTTCGTCGGGCAGGACGTCAGATAGCCGAACGTCTTGTCAAAGGCGAACGGCAGCTCCATGGAAAGCTCATCGTCCAGACGGCTGATCCTCCTCCAGATTTCATTCAGCTGAAATCCCGGAGCAAGCACCTGAAGGCGCAGGTGATCCTCCTCGTTGACCATCACGAACAGCCCCTGTTCACGATTCGTCACCAGCCCCGCGCCGCGGCGGGGATTCAGGAACTCCCGGCTGATGAGGTGGCGTTCCAGCAGAAATCGGCGGTCCAGCTCGGAAAGCTCGTCCACCTTGAACTCGCAGGTTTCCGTCTCCTTCATGGAATCCGCCCGCTCCAGCACGCCGAAAACGGAATCGCGGACCGCCGTCAGGGAAACGTCATCGGAACGGACGGGAAACGGCTCTCCGGAAAGATTGCGCGCCAGACGGATGCGGCTGCTGATGGCGATGTCATCCTCCGGGCCGTTGTCCGTCAGCCAGCAGACAGGCTGACGGAACAGCGCATCAATCCGCTCATTCGGCATGGACGTCCTCCTTCCCCTCCCCTTCCAGCGCCTTCTTCAGCTCCTGAATCCGGTCCCGCAGGACGGCGGCCTCCTCGTATTCCTCATTCCGGATCCGGATTTCCAGTTCCTGCTGGCAGTCGGCTATCTTTTTGCGGAGAGCGACCTTCTCGATCACATCCTCGGTCCGATGATCCGTTTCATGATTCCGCGGAGTCTTCCCGAGATGCGTCGACCCGCGGTGCATATTTTCCAATACGCCGGACAACACCTCGGAAAAGACCAGATAACACTCGGGGCAGCCGAGACGGCCGGTCTTCCGGAAACGTTCCGCATCCCAGCCGCAGGCGGCGCA
>ERZ779737.3061-NODE-3061-length-10077-cov-14.714528_pt1 | contig 10077 bp, 8 predicted proteins | sample MGYA00511889_ERZ779737 | MGnify/ENA primary metagenome ERZ779737 (study PRJEB29588, sample SAMEA2163575) | human gut metagenome | biome: human gut; feature: human-associated habitat; material: faeces | place: Denmark | collected 2008/2010 ...
CCGAGATAGAACGCCCAAAGGCTTTGCAGGACGCAAAGCCCACAAAGCGTTCTTAAAGGGATAGAGAATTTGCAATATTTTTTAAAAATAAACTTTTTCTACAAGCTGACACGCCCATTTATTATGGGCGTGTTGTTTTCTCTTAAAGAGCAGCCTTAGCCTTCTCAACAAGTGCAGTAAAACCTGCAGGATCGTTGATAGCGATTTCTGACAGCATCTTTCTGTTAAGACCGATATTAGCCTTCTTTAAGCCGTTGATGAATGTAGAATAGTTTGTACCGTTCATCTTGCAAGCGGCATTGATTCTTGCGATCCAGAGCTTTCTGAAATCTCTCTTCTTTAAACGTCTGCTGATGTAAGCGTACTGACCTGACTTCCAGACAGCTTCCTTGGCAGTCTTGAAAAGTCTGCTCTTGCCGCCCCAGTAGCCCTTTGCCAGCTTTAATGTTTTATTTCTTCTCTTACGAGTTGCTAATGCACCTTTAATACGAGCCATCGTTAAATTCCTCCTATAGTGAATATTGCGCCGAAACGGTCGCAGTTAGTTTTTATTTGTAAGGTATGAGCTTCTTAACTTCTGCAACGTTCGTCTTGTCGCAGTATCCTGCAGCACGGTTGATACGCTTTCTCTTTGTAGCCTTCTGTGTCAGTCTGTGACGACGGTTCGTCTTCTGGTACTTGACCTTACCGTTCTTGGAGAGGTTAAAACGCTTTTTAGCACCGCTGTGGGTTTTGATCTTGATCTTCTTTGCCATGAGTGGAATCCTCCTTATTTAGTTTCCGCCGTTTTATCGGCGTCCTTCTTTGCTTTCTTACCGCCTGCCGCAGCCTTGGGAGCTACAACTGCCATATAGTTCTTGCCCTCCAGCTTTGCAGGCTTCTCACAAGCGCCGTACTCCGAAACAGCCTCAAGAACTCTCTGCATAAGCTCCTCACCAAGATTTGCGTGTGAAAGCTCTCTTGCTCGTCTGTAACGAACCTTGATACGAACCTTGTCGCCGTTTTTAAGGAACTTTATAGCCTGATTAGCCTTCGTGTTAAAGTCGTTGGTGTCGATGTTCAGCGACATCTGTATCTCTTTAAGCTCAGCTTGTTTCTGGTTCTTTTTAGATTCCTTTTCCTTCTTTGACTGCTCAAAACGGAACTTGCCGTAATTCATTATACGACATACCGGAGGAGTAGCTGAAGGAGCGATAAGCACGAGGTCTAAGTCAGCCTCGATCGCCATATCAAGAGCCTGCGCCGAAGACATAATGCCGAGCTGCTCATTGTCAGCTCCGATCACACGGACCTCTTTTTCATTTATCTCTTCGTTGATGAGTTGTTCTTTTGTGCTGATTGTAAAGCACCGCCTTTCTGAAAACAAATTGTTTTATGCAAAACAAAAAGCGTGATAAACTGCAATGCAGATTCTCTCACGCTGTACAAATATTACAGACAGATTTATAACGCCTTACAGCGCCGTAAATCGTCGGAAATTTCTGTAATTACCTCATTGAACAACCTTTCGGCGTAAATGGGTGAGAGTGCTTCTCTGCTTTTGTTTCACAATTTAATTTACCTGATGATTATACTACATTTATCCGCCGTTGTCAATAGGGAAAGTGAAAAATTTTCTGAATTTTGCTTTTTCTTTATACGCTGTTGATTTTCACTTAAAATTATGCTACAATAATTACAGCAAATAAGGAGGTGCATTTTATGCCGAATATCAAACCTGTTTCCGATTTACGCAATTACAATGCGGTTCTGAACGATATTTCCGAAGGCGAACCCGTATTTCTCACCAAAAACGGCAGAGGTCGTTATGTAATACTGGACATTGACGATTATGAAAAGCAACGTGCCACATTGAAATTGCTATCCGAACTTAACAAAGCTGAAAAATCAGCTGAAACAAAAGGTTGGCTGTCGGAGGCTGAAGCCGACAAAGCCATTGGAGATATAATATGAAATTACTGCTTTCTCCGCTTGCCGCAGACGACCTGCATAGTATTCACAGTTATATTTCCGAAGAACTCGACAATCCAAGCGCCGCAGGCAGACTCATAAAAGATATAGTCAAAGCTTACAAGCAGTTAAAAGATACGCCTTTAATCGGCTCTTTGCTTGATGCAAAGATCAATATAAAAACAGACTTCAGATATCTTGTCTGCCGTGGTTATATGATATTCTATAAAGTTGACGGTAATGCGGTCTACATATACCGCATTATAAACGGCAGACGTGATTATTGCCGTATACTGTTCAGATAGCTCAGACAGCTACACCCAATGCCCCTGATTTATCGGGGGCATTTCAGCTTGTAGAAAAAAGTTTGTTTTTATAAAAATAGAGCTAATTCTCTATCCCTATAAGAACGCTTGTCGGCTTTGCGCCACTGTCTCGTCAGCCATCAGTGTCGATGCACAGATGCAACAACACCGTAACCGCCTCAGTACATAAAACGAAAAAACGACCGAAGGACAGCATCAACAGTGCCTTCGGTCGTTTTCTTATACACAGCTTACGCTCTTATTGCCGTCCGCCGTTTATTTATTCATCTCACGCAAGCTTTATCACGCCCCACTTGCCGTTCTCCTTAGCCCACGCCTTACCGTCATAAACCGAAGTAATATCTTCAAACCGACACTTCAGCACTTCTTTTCCGTTGATGTCAATAAGCCCCCATTTACCGCCTTTGCATACAGGAAGATAGCCGTTCAGATAGTACATTCCCTGATTGCTGTCGGGCTTGTCGTAAACACCTTTCGAATAACATTTTCCGTCATCATCAAAGATATATATTTTGTTACCTTTATAGAATACCAGCCTGTTATCAACCGGAGGTGTAATTACCAGACCACAGTTATGTTTTGTGAAATCCGATAAACAGCCGTCATATTCGCACGGAACTAAAAATGTGTTTCCCCGATATAATCCAACCTTAACTTTTTCCTCTATATGTTTTTGGTCATTTATATACGCAGAATATATGACTGTAGCATTTTTAACCTCATAGTCATTATCACGTATTCCGCCGTAGTCATAGCGAAAAACAACGCCGGTACTCAAATCATACACAAGTTCAGGAAAAATGCCCCAGTTATGCACATACATATCATGAACTTCCATTAGTTTTCCGTTATCATCAAGACTGTAGCATTTATCATCGTTTGCGTTTCTGAACGCAATCAGACCATATGGGTTTGTTATATAATCAAAACCTTGATTAACAATTTTTTTGCCCGAAGAATCAACTGCATATTTTTTCCCGTTTGTCGTCACAACAAATATACCATTAATTCTGCCGCCGGGTTCATACATATAGCTGCTGTACGGATCATCAGGTGTCGGAGTTACTTTTGCTATCTTATATGTATAGCCATACGGAATTGATATTTCATCCTCACCTTTTATAGAGTCGGGATTTACTTGGCAATCCATCAGTATCTCCACATCATCATACACATAACTCGGCTTTATCACCCAGGAATACTCCGAAGTCTGCGACTGTGCCGGCTTCTGCTCTGTCGGCTTCTTTGACGACTGGCTTGTCGGTGCGGCCGTGACCGTTACCTTGCTGTCCGACAGAAAATCGTTATGTATAAAAGTACCGTCCTTCAGCTTTGCGTATCCCGTATCGGTCACAGCTACCACCGTAACCTTGTCGTTGACGTTATACAGCTTTACCGTTTTTGCTCCGAGAACGGCTTTTTCCCTGCTGTAACAGCCCACAGTAACATACTTTGTGCCATCGGCCTTTGTTTCTTTCCATTCCGATTTTACAGCGTTATCCTTCTTTGTTGTAACGGCTGTTGTTTCCGCTTTATTTGTGGTTGTAACGGCAGGCTTGCTCTCAGAAGATGTCTGCTCCTGCGTTTCCTTGCTTTCACTGCTGTTTGTTGTATCGGAAGTTACCGGAGCCGAAAGCGATGCGGATACATCGTCCGCCTTCTCACCCGATCCATTATACGAAACGCTTCCCTCCGACGAACAACCGCTCACAGCGAGCGCCGACAGAATCACCGCCGACATTACAGCCATTCTCACTCTCTTACCATTCATTGATTTTCTCCTTTTCTCTATATTTGCATTTGCGAAAGCCGTAACTGCCGTTTTCGGCACCACAGCTTGCCCACAAACAAAATCCATATGTCAATAATAACACTTCTGTTTTCCCCGATTCAACAGCCGTGCAAAATCAGCACTCCTAACGACAAAAAAGGCACAGCCCACCCTCGTGGACCATGCCCTAATTGTAATATTTTTCCGATAAGACCTGCAATTCAGATTAAATCGCGCAAACCGACAAAACCCGAACCGCCAACAGCTTACTTAAGCTTACTTATCCGTAGCCGCCTTTATAGCCGTATACTCACTGAACTCAGTCGTACTTCCCGTCTTTCTGAGCGATTTTATTCTGAAAGAATAAGTAGTACCCTTTGCAAGCCCCTTGACAGTAAACGTAAGCGTGGTATTGTTTTTCGTGGTAGCAAGTGCCGTCCACTTTCCGCCCTTGTACTGCTCGATAACGTAGCCTGTAGCCTTATCGTTCTCGCTCCAGTCGAGTTTTACCGCACTTGCAGAAACCGCAGAACCTGTGAACTTTGCAACATTCGGTATCCTCGTCTTGCCAGCTATTCTCACATAATCGCTGTAAGCTGTAACACCGCCGGCAGTCTTATACGCCCTTATTCTGAATGAATATGTGGTATCATTCTTAAGTCCCTTAACCGTGAACTTAAGAGTTGCGTTGTTTTTCGTGGTAGCGATTACCGTCCACTTACCACCCTTATACTGCTCTATAGAATAGCCTGTAGCCTTGTCATTCTTAGCCCATTCGAGAGTTATCCACGTTCCTGTAGTTGATGTGACCTTGGCGTTCTTCACCGTACCTAAAAGCGTTGACGCTTTGACAGTCACATAGTCGCTGTAATTTGTCTTTCCGCCGTCATTCTTATACGCTTTTACACGGAATGAATACGGAGTGCATTCTGCAAGCCCCTTGACCGTGAATGTCAATGTCGTGTTATTTTTCGTAACTGCAAGTTGCGTCCACTTACCGCCCTTGTACTGCTCGATTATATAGCCCGTAGCACCTGCATTTCTTGCCCAGTCCAGCTTTACTGCCGTAGCCGTAACGCCCTGTGCCTTAAGCCCTGCGACATTTGCAAGCTTGGTCTTTACCGCAAGCCTTGTGTAGTCGCTGTAGACCGTTCCTGCAAAGGCTCTTATCCTCAGGCTGTAGGTCGAATTGCCCTTGAGAGAACCTACAGTACAGCTTGCAACACTGCTGTCGGAAGTCCTGAACACCTCGTTCCACTTTCCGCCCGTGTACAGTTCGACCGCATATCCGTCCGCACCGGAAACCTTATCCCATTTCAGCGTAGCAGAACCGCTCGTAACCTTATCTGCGTCAAAACCAGTCACAGCGTCAACCGTTGTAACCGCAACCGGTTCACAGATAAAGCCGTTGTCGTTTGCGTATTTTTCGCCCGTACTGTTCTTATAGCAATATACCTTGAAACCGGCGATTTTCGTATAACTCTCATTATATCCGAAAGCATGACTGTCTATGGCTGTAACGCTCTTAGGTATCTTTACGCTAAGCAGAGCCGTGCAGCCACAAAACGCATCTTCGCCGATGGTTGTAACGCCCTCCGGTATGGTTACGTCAGTAAGCGTTTTACAGCCGTAAAAAGCACTCTCGTCGATTACCGTCACACTTTTCGGTATTATCACTTTTGTGAGCGCTTCACAACCCATAAACGAACATCTGCCTATGCTCGCAACGCTGTCCGGTATGCTTATATCCGTAAGCCCTTTACAGAATCTGAAAGTATAACTGTTTATCTTTCCAAGATTCTTCGGCAGCTTGACGCTTGTCAGATCACTGCACCAATAGAATGCGTCTTCTCCGATGCATGTAACGCTGTCCGCTATCGTTATATTCTTCAGCAAATAACAGCTTGCAAATGCACTCTTGCCTATGCTCGTAACACCGTCGGATATCGTCACGTTTAAAAGCTCGGTACAATTGCTGAATGCGCCTTCCCCGACAGTTTTCACATTTCCGGGTATAGTGACATCAGTCAGCTTTTTACATAAGCTGAACGCACCAAGTCCGATGCTTGTTATGTTTTCCGGAATAGTCAGGCTTTCGAGAGAACTGCATGAGAGAAACGCTCTCATTTCGATTGTTTTAATACCCTTCGGTATATGCACGCTCTTAAGCGAACTACAGCTTCTGAATGCGTATTCCCCCAAATATGTAACTGTGTCCGGTATTTTTACGTTCACGATAGCGTCACAATCCGAAAACGCCCAATCTCCTATGCTCGTCACGCTGTCCGGTATGGTTACATCGGTGAGCGTTGTACAGCTTGCAAATGCCATTCTTCCTATACCGGTCACCTTTTTTCCGTCAATTTCAGACGGTATGACCAACGTACTTGCACTGCCCTTATATTTTGTTATTTCGGCTGTATCGCCCGAAACGCTGTACTCAAAATCTCCGTACACTTCTGCCCCCGCATTGACAGCAACGCTCTCCCTTATGACAGGAAGCGCCTCTCCGAACGGCGTAGCGAAAACGCCGACCGCCATTGCCGCCGCCACAAATCCGCTTGCTAATTTTCTGTATTTCATATCAAAACCCTCCTTGAATTGTAAAGAATAACGAAAAGCTGCCGCACCCCTGCACTACACTTTCCCTATATAACAGAATATAACTCTTTCAGCAAAGTTACAATACCCAAAAGGGTAAAAATTGACCCACCGCCACAGAAAATCCCGTAGCGGTGGGCATTGATATTTAAAACTTACTCAGCCGTTTTAACCTTAACGCTTGCATACTCACTGCTCTTGTCCGCACCGTCAACCGTTTTGACAGATTTGATGCGGAACGTATATGCCGTACCCTTTGCAAGCCCCTCAACCGTGATTTCGGTAATATCATTATCCACAGCCTTGATTTCAGTCCACTTACCGCCCTTATACTGCTCGATAACGTAGCCCGTAGCCTTGTCATTCTTGCTCCAGTCGAGTTTTACGGCACTTGCAGAAACCGCAGAACCTGTAAACTTTGCAACATTCGGTATATCAGTTGTTCCGACTACTCTTACATAACTGCCATAAGTTGTTGTATCTCCGACCGTTTTATACGCTTTTATTCTGAACGAATATGTGGTATCATTCCTAAGTCCCTTAACCGTGAACTTAAGCGTTGTGTTATTCTTCGTGGTAGCAATTACCGTCCACTTTCCACCCTTGTACTGCTCAATAGAATAGCCTGTTGCCTTGTCATTCTTAGCCCACTCAAGAGTTATCCACGAGCCTGTTACCGATGTGACCTTGAAATCTGACACACCGTCAAGAAGCGTAGCCGCCTTTATAGCCGTATACTCACTGAAATCGGTCGTACTTCCCGTCTTTCTGAATGATTTTATTCTGAAAGAATAAGCCGTACCCTTTGCAAGTCCCTTGACAGTAAACGTAAGCGTGGTGTTATTCTTTGTGGTGGCAATTGCCGTCCACTTACCGCCCTTGTACTGCTCGATAACATAGCCTGTAGCCTTGTCATTCTTGCTCCAGTCAAGCTTTACCGCACTTGCAGAAACCGCACTGCCTTTGAACGAGGCAACATTTGCTATCCTTGTCTTGCCTGCGATTCTCACATAGTCGCTGTATATCTCCGATTCGCCCGAAATAGCATAAGCTTTGATTCTGAAGGTATATGTCGTATCCGCCTTCAGTCCGTTTACAGTATATGTAACCGTTGCGTTACTGCTCGTCTTTGCAATCTGTGTCCACTTTCCGCCCTTGTACTGCTCAATGATATATCCCTTTGCACTTGCATTCTTATCCCACGCAAGTGTCAGCGAGGTACTACCCTGCGTCTTTACCTTCACTCCGGTTAATTCTGTCGGCTTTAACGCAGGCATGTAATTATCCTTGTAGCTGTAACCGCACTTTGTACATTTATGAAGAGTGTAACCCTCATTATCGTATGTCGGATTCACAATCTCTGTAATGTAGTTATGATTACAGCCAATCTCGATTGTTGTTTCTGCGCCTACGCTTCCGCTACCATCCTTATTTCCGATAGGAGCGGCGAAGGTTTTAATGGTATATGTACCGGTTTTAACAGGAGTAAATGTATAACTGTTTATTTTCCCGGTACTTACATCAACTACATTTTGTCCGTCAGGGTCAAATACATCAAGCCAATAGTTAGCCAGCTTATCACTTTCGCTTGCTGTCCATTCAATCGTAATCTCGGAATTATCAACTAAATCGCCTGTAATTTTCGTAATCTCAGGCTTCGTCAGATGAGTACAGGTTGCACACAGATAATAATAATCTAAATTGCCGCCGGTAAACTCCTTATATCCGCATCTCTGACACAAATGCGCATACTTATGCGGATGATCCGCCTCAAAATATGTACTGCCGTAATTATGTCCTAAAGCCGATGTCGAACGGCTCTCTGTCGCTCCGCAGGAGCATTTACGTTCTTCCGTTCCTCCGCTCGTGCAGGTCGCCGAAGTCTTTGTATACCACGAACCGTAGGAGTGAGTGTGCGTATTCATATGGAACGAATACACAGTTATACACGAACCGCTATGTCCTGATCCGTCAGAAAATCCGCCTATTCCGGAAGTTTTATTATTCCATGCATTATTATGTCCATATGCCATAGCTCTTCCATTGCTGTCGTATCCAGAACAAATTACAGTATGTTGCCAGCCTCCACATTTTGAACAATAGAAAAAAATAGGGTCACCGGCTGAAAGTATGTTTTTATTTTGAGATTCATATGCATAATACGAACTTGTAGTTATTTGATAACGTGTTCCATACCCTCCGTTTGTTAAGGCATTAAGCAAATTTGAAACGAGAGCAGAAGAAGCATTGCAACCACCTGCGTTAAGGCAAGCAGAAACAAAGCTTGCGCACTTTCCGACACCATCATTCCAATGTTCAGAAGCATATTTGATTGCTAACACAGGATTATATGTAGAGTTGGAAGTTGACCCTCCGACCTTAGCCGCCGACCATAACTGGCTCTTGTTACCGGAGCTGTAATTTGCTAAAGCAACATTACTCGAATTCGAAGTACCTGTAGCGGTAAGCACAAGATTTTTATTCGCCGCACACCTTATAACATACGCCGCAGATGATGAGTTGTACTCCATTACCCACGCCTGAGTGCTGTTACCGCTTTTAGTCCATATATTGACATTTGAACCGTTTGAAGCCGAAGTTCCATAAACATTCAGCGCACATGAGGGTGCGCATTTCGGTTCAAGGACATAGTTTGAACCGCTTTTAATAAATCTGAACTGCTGTCCTGTAGTTCCGTCAGTTTCATATACAGTTACATTTGTATTACTTGTACTGTAACTTCCACGAACATTCAACATTTTTCCTGCGGATAAATTTTTCAAAGTATAATATCCGTCGGTAGATATTTCCGCAGCACTCGCCGTCAAACTCGTACTCTCCCTCACCGCAGGAAGATTATCCCCCAGCGGCGTTGCAACGGCTGTCAGCATCATAACCGCCGACAGTACCGCCGCACCCAGTCTTTTTACACTTTTAATCATAATTTTCCTCCTTAAGCGACTGTATACAGTTGTAAAATAACCGCAATCTTCTTATTTGATAATACCTTATATTTTTCCCTCTTTCAACCTGTCAGGCAAAATCAACTTTCATAACGGCAAAAAAAGCACACAAATTCCGATTACTATACATTGTACCAGATAATATAAAAAGGAACAGTCCACCCTATGCAGACTGTGCCCTTATTACCGTATTTGATTTTACCGAGAAATTTTGTGCATTACTTACAGGAGTGCTTTCAGAAAGCCCCCCCCCGTTTACATAAATTGTAATTCATCACCTTGCACATATTTTTTCTCCGCAAATATTCATTATAAATGTTTTTATTGATTCTATTTAAGTATAACACTGTAAACATTATCTGTCAAGCATTGACCACTAATTATCTGATTATTCGTTTATATCTTAGATAAAAATCACCGCCGGAGCCTCCCCCGACGGCGAAAAAATATAGTTTAAAACTTACTC
>ERZ779737.3068-NODE-3068-length-10056-cov-1.930007_pt1 | contig 10056 bp, 8 predicted proteins | sample MGYA00511889_ERZ779737 | MGnify/ENA primary metagenome ERZ779737 (study PRJEB29588, sample SAMEA2163575) | human gut metagenome | biome: human gut; feature: human-associated habitat; material: faeces | place: Denmark | collected 2008/2010 ...
ATTAAGAAATATGTTTCTGATTTCCCGAATACTACAACCGTTGGAGCAAAGGGATGTATTGTCACTCCACATCTTGGAGCATCTACCGCAGAGTCTGAAGACAACTGCGCAATTATGGCTGTCCGTGAGATTCGTGACTACATGGAGAATGGTAATATTACCCATTCTGTCAATTATCCGGACTGCAACATGGGAGCATGTACCACAGCCGGACGTGTTGCAATTCTGCACAAGAATGTCAAGGGTATGATCGGCCAGTATACGACCGTTCTTGGAGAGGCAGATATCAATGTGTCAGATATGACAAATAAGGCAAAGGGTGACTATGCATATGCACTGATCGATGTGGATTCCCAGATTACCGATGATGTGCTGAAAAAACTGCAGGCAATTGACGATGTATTGCGTGTACGCGTTGTAAAATAACAGAAAAGATAAGCATTTTGCTGTATGGCGGTTCGAAAGAACCGCCATATTTTTCTTGTATAAACGTATTTTTTCCATTATACTAGAAAGGTATATAAACCAGCACAATTTATGGAGGATAATATGGCAGACATAAAACCATTTGTATGTGTCAGACCGGCAGAAGATGTAGTATCTGCAGTGGCTGCATTACCATATGATGTATATAACAGAGAAGAAGCAAAAGAAGTTGTGGCAAAAAATCCAAAGTCATTTCTGGCAATTGACCGTGCGGAGACACAGTTTCCGGATGATGTCGATACCTATGATGACAGAGTATATGCCAAAGCGGCACAGATGTTAAAAGACTGGATCGCTGACGGCACATTTATTCGGGATAACAGAGAATGTTATTACATATATGAACTGACAATGGATGGAAGAACACAGACCGGCATTGCGGCATGTGCATCCATTGATGATTATGCGAATCAGGTCATCAAAAAACATGAGAATACCCGTGCGGATAAGGAACAGGATCGTATCCGTCACGTAGATACGTGCAGTGCACAGACCGGACCGATTTTTCTGGCATACCGTGCCAATGCCGTGATCAATGAGGTTGTGGCAAAGACAAAGAAACAGGATGCCTTATATGATTTTGTTGCGGAAGATGGTATTCGCCACCGTGTTTTTGTAATATCCGATCCGGAAGATATCCAGACGATCCGGAATGCATTTGCACAGATTGGGGAAATCTATATTGCAGACGGACATCACAGAGCTGCTTCTGCGGTAAAAGTCGGATTTAAGCGGAGAGAAGAACATCCGGGATATACCGGAAAAGAAGAATTTAATTATTTCCTTTCCGTTTTATTCCCGGATGAGGAACTGATGATCATGGATTACAACCGTGTGGTACGGGATTTAGGAGATATGACCGAAGAGGCATTTTTATCAAAAATGCAGGAACTCTTTGATGTGCAGAAAATCGAAAATGGAAACGATGTACGACCGGTGAAAAAGGGACAGTTTTCCATGTTTCTTTCTGATAAATGGTATCGTTGTACCATGCGTCCGGAGTCGGTTCCGGAGGATCCGGTAGAAGGACTGGATGTATCGGTATTACAGAATGTACTTTTGGCACCGGTACTTGGAATCGGTGATCCAAAGACAGATAAAAGAATTGATTTTGTCGGCGGAATACGCGGCATGAAAGAGTTAGAAAGAAGATGCCATGAGGACTGTAAGGTTGCATTTGCCATGTATCCGACATCCATTCAGGAGTTGTTTGCTGTGGCGGATGCGGGACGTCTCATGCCGCCGAAATCTACCTGGTTTGAGCCGAAACTCCGCAGTGGATTATTCATCCATGAGATTTAAAGAATGGCATTATAGGACATAAATGGAGAAATACATTGGGAATTTTAATAACAGACCAACTGACACAGCTTAGCACCGAGAGTGAAGTGTTAAATGAAGTGGCGAAAAATCCGGGAATTATCCGGAAATATTTACAGGATCTGACACCATCTCTGCTGGGGTTTCTCGTTCAGCTGATGATTGCAGTGATTATTCTTCTGGTAGGCAGCCGGATGATCAAAATGCTGGTGAAAATGGTGCGCCGTTTCTTAGAGCGCGGAAAAGTAGAAGCCGGTGTGGTTTCCTTTCTGAGTTCTTTTGTGAAATATGCGCTCTATTTTGTGCTGGCAATGATTATTCTGGGGCAGTTTGGCGTGACGACAAGCTCTGTGATTGCCGTGCTGGGGTCCGCAGGACTTACCATGGGACTGGCACTGCAGGGAAGCCTTTCTAATTTTGCCGGTGGTGTTCTGATTTTGTTACTGAAACCATTTGTGGTAGGCGATTATATATTGGATAATGCTTCATCGGAAGAAGGAACTGTAAAGGAGATTACCATTTTTTACACCAAGCTGCTTACCATTGATAACAAACTGATCCTGATTCCGAATGGAAGTCTGTCCAACAGCAGTATTACCAATTACAGCCATATGGATATGCGACGGATTGATCTGACCGTCGGGGTTGGCTATGCATCGGATTTGTCAAAGGTTAAAGCAGTGCTTGAGGGTGTGGTAAAGACAGAAACCGCAGTGATAAAGGATGAACCGGTCGATATTTTTGTATCGGATCTGGGGGATAGTGCCGTAGATATGGGCATTCGCGTATGGGTAAAAACAGAAGATTACTGGCCAGTGCGGTGGCGTTTGCTGGAACAGATGAAAAATGCACTGGATGAAAATGGAATTTCAATTCCATTCCCACAGATGGATGTATCGATTCGGAAAGAATAAAACTATTCCGTTGAAATAAAAATGGAAGGATGAGAAATATGGATAAATTGAAATTGTCAGCATATGAAATAATAGAAGTAAGAAAGATTGCAGATATTGAATCTATGGGATATATTCTGCGACACAAAAAAAGCGGAGCACGCGTGTGTGTCATTTCCAATGAAGATGACAATAAGGTGTTTTCGATCGGATTTCGGACACCCCCGGAAGATGAGACAGGGGTTCCGCATATTATCGAGCATACCACGCTTTGCGGATCGGATAAATTTCCGGTCAAAGACCCTTTTATTGAGCTTGCCAAAGGGTCACTCAATACGTTTTTGAATGCAATGACATATCCGGAAAAAACACTGTATCCGGTAGCAAGTTACAATGAGCGCGATTTTAAAAATCTGATGGAGGTATATCTGGATGCGGTATTCCATCCAAATATTACAAAGTATAAAGAGATTTTTATGCAGGAAGGCTGGCACTATGAGCTGGAGTCAGAAGATGCACCGCTGACCATCAACGGCGTTGTATACAATGAAATGAAGGGGGCATATTCCTCCCCGGATGAAGTGCTTGAGACGGCAATTATGGAAGCACTGTTTCCAGACAACACCTACAGCAAAAATTCCGGAGGAAACCCGGAAAAAATACCGGAACTGACGTATGAAAATTATCTTGCGTTTTATCACAAATATTATCACCCATGCAACTCCTATATTTATCTGTATGGAGATATGGATATAGAAGAGCGGCTCACCTGGCTGGATGAGGAATATTTAAGCCATTATGATGCAAATGAAGTGGAAGTACATTCACAAATCCAGTTGCAAAAGCCATTTGACGCGGTAGTATCCGAGCGCAGAACGTATCCGGTCACAGAGGATGAACCGGAGGAGAAGCACACGTATCTTTCTTACAATAAAGTGGTGGGAACCGTTCTTGACCGTGAATTGTATCAGGCATTTTCTATACTGGATTATGTCCTTGTCAGTGCGCCGGGAGCACCGGTACGCCAGGCACTGATTGATGCGGGAATCGGGGAAGATGTCTACGGATCTTTTGAGGATGGCATGCTTCAGCCGATGTTCTCCATTGTCGCTAAGAATGCCGATGAGTCTGATCAGACCCGTTTTGTGCAGATTATCGAGGAAACCTTACAGAAGCTGGTAAAGGAAGGTCTGAATCAGGATTCCCTTCTTGCGGGAATTAACAGTGCGGAATTCCGGTTCCGGGAAGCAGATTACGGACAGTTTCCGAAGGGACTTTTGTATGGACTGCAGTGTATGGAAAGCTGGCTGTTTGATGATACCAAGCCGTTTATTCATCTGGAATGTCTGGATACATTACAGTTTTTGCGGGAGCAGATCAAAACCGGATATTTTGAAGATCTGATTCAGAAGTATCTGCTTGACAATGCGCATGGTGCTGTGGTCGTAGTTGCGCCGGAGAAGGGGCTTAACCGTGCCAAAGAACAGGCACTGGCAGAAAAACTTGCAGCATACAAGGCCGGATTGAGTGACGCAGAGGTGCAGGCGCTGATTGCCCAGACCAGACATCTGCGGGAATATCAGGAAGAACCGTCAAAGGAAGAAGATCTGTTGAAAATTCCGATGCTTGGCAGAGAGGATATGAAAAAAGAAGCCATGCCGTTTTCCAATAAGGAGGAGAACATGGGAGAAATTCCGGTTGTCCGGCATGAGGCACCGGCAAATGGCATCGATTATATTACTCTGATGTTTGAGTGCAATGACATTGCAGAGGAGGAGGTTCCGTACCTTGGACTTCTGCGCGCGGTACTCGGATATGTCAATACCAGATCCTACAGTTATGCCGATCTTGCAAATGCCATCAATATTTATACCGGCGGAATTACCAGTGGGGTCAGCATGTATCCGGATCTGAAAAATCACGATGCGATGGCTGTTAAATTTGAGATCCGCATGAAAGTGCTTGAGAGCAATCTGGAGCATGCTATGAAACTGGCAGAGGAAATTTTAAACAGTTCCGATCTGCACGATACCAAACGACTGGCTGAACTGATTGCACAGGTGAAATCCAGACTGCAGGTGAACTTAAGCAGCAGCGGGCACACGGTAGCTGCAATGCGTGCACTTTCTTACGAATCTGTTTATGCATTTTATAATGATGCGACAATTGGTATTGCATACAATCAGATGATTCGCAGACTGGATGAACAGATGAAAGAGAATCCGCAGGCGGTAGCCGAAAAACTGCAGCAGCTGATAGAAAAAGTATTTGTCAGAAAGAGAATGCTCATCAGCTTTACCGGAGAAGAAGGCTCTTATGAAAAAGCTTCTCCGATCATGCAGAAGTATCTAAAGAAACTTCCGGAAGGAACACCGGCGCAGGCTGCAATCCATCCGGTGCTTTCTAAGAAAAATGAGGGATTTACGGACGCCTCCCAGATCCAGTATGTGGCAAGATCCGGTAACTTTATCAGCCATGGATACGCATATCACGGAACCTTAAAGATTTTAAAAATGATTTTAAGCTATGAATATCTGTGGATGAATATCCGTGTAAAGGGCGGTGCATATGGATGTATGAGTTCTTTCCTTAGGACCGGAGACAGTTATTTTGTATCTTACCGGGACCCGAATCTGGCAAAGACCAATGCCGTCTATGAGAAAATTCCGGAATATGTAGCATCCTTTGATCCGGATGAGCGCGATATGACAAAATATATCATTGGCACGTTTGGAGCTTTGGATACACCGTTAAATCCGGAAGCAAAGGGAAGCCGTTCGATGGCTGCTTATCTGGAACATCTGACCTATGAGGAAATCCAGAAAGAGCGTGACGAGATACTGACAGCGACACCGGAAGATATCCGCAGTCTTTCGGATCTGATTGCCTCGATCCTTTCCGATCAGTGTCTGTGTGTAGTGGGAAATGAGCATGCAATCCGTGAAGAAAGCGGTATGTTTACCTCAATTCAGGGACTGTGCGAATAGCACGATAAAGGAGATACAAATGACAGCAGCAAATTTTAAGTCAGGGTTTGTTACAATTATCGGCAGACCAAATGTAGGAAAATCAACGTTGATGAACCGTCTGATCGGACAGAAGATTGCAATCACATCCAATAAGCCGCAGACAACCAGAAACCGGATCCAGACCGTGTATACGGATATGGAGCGTGGACAGATCGTTTTTCTTGACACGCCGGGAATTCACAAAGCAAAAAATAAGCTTGGTGAATATATGGTAAATGTTGCAGAAAAGACACTGAACGAGGTGGATGTCGTATTGTGGCTGGTGGAGCCGAGTAATTTTATCGGTGCGGGGGAACAGCACATTGTAGAACAGCTGAAAAAAGTCCAGACACCTGTGATTCTTGTGATCAATAAAGTTGATACCGTGGAAAAAGATAAGGTGCTGGAGTTTATCGATACCTACCGCAAGATTTATGATTTCGCGGAGATTATTCCGACTTCCGCCCTTCGCGGACAGAATGTGGATGACGTGATTGATTCTATTTTTAAGTATCTTCCGTATGGTCCGCAGTTTTATGACGAGGATACGATTACCGATCAGCCGGAGCGTGCGATCTGTGCGGAGATCATAAGAGAAAAAGCACTTCATGCGTTAAGCGATGAAGTACCGCATGGAATTGCCGTTGCCATCGACCAGATGAAACCGCGCAAAGGCGGAAAGATGTATGATATCGACGCAACGATTGTGTGTGAACGGGATTCCCACAAGGGAATTATTATCGGAAAGCAGGGGTCGATGCTTAAAAAGATCGGAACCAATGCGCGTTACGAGATGGAAAAAATGCTGGATGCCAAAGTGAATTTAAAACTTTGGGTGAAGGTGAAGAAAGACTGGAGAGACAGTGATTTCCTGATTAAGAATTTCGGGTATCGGGAGGAAGAATAAAAGATAAGGATCAGATGATGGGTTTCCAATATTTTTCGGGAATAGAATTACCGCCATTGCAGACGATAGTAATGGAGGTAAGGTGCAATGGAGAAAACCTGGGAAACATTCTGGACAACAGGAAAAGTTACCGATTATCTGACTTATCGGAATGAAGTGACGGACGTCGCAGAAAGCGTCGGAGGTCACGGACAGAAGGAACAGCAGAAGTATGAGTCAGTCTGTGATAGTGATGGGCATGGTTTTAACAGCCATGCCTGTCAATGATTATGACAAAAGAATAACGATTCTGACAAAGGAAAGGGGAAAAATTACGGCGTTTGCCAGAGGTGCCAGACGACCGTCGAGCCAGCTGCTGGCAGCGACGAATCCCTTTGCCTTTGGCGAATTCGAAGTGTTTGAGGGAAGAAATTCCTATAATGTTACCAAGGCAAACATTCAGAACTATTTTCGTGAACTGGTTTTGGATCTGGATGCAGCATCGCTTGCGTTCTACTTTGCAGAATTCGCGGAATATTATTGTCAGGAAAATAATGATGAGCGGGAAATGCTTAAGCTTTTGTACCAGTCGTTTCGTGCACTGGAAAACAGCAGGTATTCCAAAGAACTTGTGCGTGCAGTGTTTGAACTAAAAGCCATAACCATCAATGGAGAAGGACCGCAGGTGTTTGCCTGTATGCATTGTCATGCGAAAGAAGACCTGTGTTTCTTTTCGGTGAAAAGGGGAGGCATCTTCTGCAGAACCTGTGCGAAGGAAGTACAGGGCATGTATATTTCCGATTCCACGCGATATACGATGCAGTATATCATATCCACACCTGTCGCCAGATTATACTCGTTTACCGTTTCAGAGGAAGTACTAAGGGAACTGAAGATGATTATGAAAGAATATATGGCGTATTATGTGCATCATGACTTTAAGTCCCTTTCGATTTTCGGTTGAAATGGGAATATGAAAAGTGTATAATATCATGGATTGTGAATAGAGGAGGATTTGTGAAATCATGAAGAAATTCGGTCAGATCGTGCTGGTATTTCTGCTTAGCGTAGGAATGTTTACCGGTTGCGGCACTTCTTACAAAGCGGATGAAAGCACAGTTTTTGTACTGAAAGATGGAAAAATCGTGTCTACCGATGTGGAAAATTTTGACGAAAAGACATATGATAAAGACGGATTGAAAGAATATGTCAAAAATGAAATAGATACCTATAATGAGAAAAACGGAAAGGGAAGCGTTTCGCTGAAAAAACTCGACACAGGAGAAAAAAAGGCAACGCTTACCATTGCATATCGTACGGCCGAAGATTATCAGAAATTTAATGATATGGAACTGTATACGGGAAGTGTTGCAGAAGCACTGGCCGCAGGGTATTCTTTTGACGGATCGTTTGCATCCGTAAAAAACGGAAAGATCAAAGCGTGTGAGAGCAGCGCATTTCTGGATGACTCCAGCTACAAAGTGGTTGTAATCCGTGGAAATACAAATGTAAAAGTAAAAGGAACCATCTGTTATGTATCCACGACAAATACCAGTTATGTGGATGCACAGACCATTGCAATCAAAGAAGGAACGTCCCTTCTTGCAGCGGAAAAAACAACAGAGGGAACGGAAAGTGCCACAGAGGCAGCAGGCACACAGATTGAGGAAACGACAGGAGTGGTATCCGATGACGATCTGATCGATGTTACGGAGCAGGAATCCGAAGTGAAGTTTCAGTTTGACGAGGAAGATACCAGTACCGATGATGCCACAGGCGAATTCAGTCAGGTATATACCTATATAATTTATAAGTAACTCAGATCCAGCCTTTGGGCGGATCAGAAAATACATAATAGAATGTGAGGATTACATAATGGAAAAGACGATGGACAAAATTGTGCAGGTAGCAAAAGCAAGAGGTTTTGTATATCCGGGATCTGAAATCTACGGAGGTCTTGCAAATACATGGGATTACGGAAATCTTGGTGTAGAACTGAAAAACAATGTGAAGCGTGCATGGTGGAAGAAGTTCATACAGGAAAACCCATACAATGTTGGTGTGGACTGCGCCATCCTGATGAACCCACAGACCTGGGTTGCTTCCGGACATCTGGGAGGTTTTTCTGATCCACTGATGGATTGTAAAGAATGTCATGAGCGTTTCCGTGCAGATAAGCTGATCGAAGATTTTGCACAGGAGAATAACATCGAGTTGGACGGATCCGTAGATGGATGGTCCAATGAGAAAATGGTAGATTTTATCGAAAGTCATAACATTCCATGTCCTTCCTGCGGTAAGCATAATTTTACAGACATCCGTCAGTTTAATTTGATGTTTAAGACATTCCAGGGAGTTACAGAAGATGCAAAAAATACCGTATATCTTCGTCCGGAAACCGCACAGGGCATTTTCGTCAACTTCAAAAATGTGCAGAGAACTTCCCGTAAGAAGATTCCGTTTGGAATTGGACAGATCGGCAAGTCTTTCCGTAATGAGATTACACCGGGTAACTTCACATTCCGTACGAGAGAGTTTGAGCAGATGGAGCTGGAATTTTTCTGTGAGCCGGGTACCGATTTAGAGTGGTTCCAGTATTGGAGAGCGTTCTGCCGTGACTGGCTGTTATCTCTGGGAATCAAGGAAGACGAGATGCGTCTGCGTGATCATTCTGCAGAGGAACTGTGTTTCTATTCTAAGGGAACGACAGATATTGAATTCTTATTCCCGTTTGGATGGGGGGAACTCTGGGGGATTGCCGACCGTACTGATTACGATCTGACACAGCATCAGAATGTGTCCGGTCAGGATATGACGTATTTTGATGATACCAAGGGAGAAAAGTATATTCCTTATGTTATTGAGCCTTCTTTAGGCGCCGACAGGGTTGCCTTGGCGTTTCTTTGCGATGCTTACGATGAAGAAAAGCTTGATGAAAACGACACTCGTGTAGTGTTAAAACTACATCCAGCTTTGGCTCCTTTTAAAGCTGCTGTTTTTCCTTTATCGAAAAAATTAAGCGGTGGCGCCAACAAAGTCTACGATTTACTCGCAAAATATTTTATGATTGATTACGACGAATCCGGTTCAATTGGGAAAAGATACCGACGCCAAGATGAAATAGGAACGCCTTTTTGTATTACTTACGATTTCGACAGCGAATCAGATGGCTGTGTCACCGTTCGAAACCGTGATTCCATGCAGCAAGAACACATTTCTATCAGCAGCTTAGTCGATTACATTTCAGAAAAAATCAAGTTTTAAAAAATCCCCGTGGGCAACGTGTTTGGTGTTGTCCGTGGGGATTATATTTGCCAAAACCGCTTTAGTAATTCACACCTACTATTCATACAATTCTCTCCTACCTGTCTAATATAAATTTCTCAGTATTCCGTTAATAAAAGGGAACACACAAATTTCACATTCTCGAAGTTATTACGAGGCTCCCTCCATTGCTTGCAAC
>ERZ779737.3069-NODE-3069-length-10045-cov-1.937838_pt1 | contig 10045 bp, 8 predicted proteins | sample MGYA00511889_ERZ779737 | MGnify/ENA primary metagenome ERZ779737 (study PRJEB29588, sample SAMEA2163575) | human gut metagenome | biome: human gut; feature: human-associated habitat; material: faeces | place: Denmark | collected 2008/2010 ...
GAAACCGTATTTCGTGGAGGGCGATGAGCCGATGGATATGCACAGCAAGATGGCGGCTGCCTTAGATCAGGCGATGGATGAGATCAAGGCGATCCAGAAAAATGCGAGAGAAAATGATGATCTGACCAGACCGAAATGGCCGATGATCGTACTCCGCACCCCGAAGGGCTGGACAGGACCAAAGGTAGTGGATGGCAATCAGATCGAAGGCTCTTTCCGTGCGCATCAGGTTCCGATCATGATGGACAAACCGGAGCATCTGGAAATGTTAAAAGAGTGGTTACTCAGCTACCATCCGGAAGAATTGTTTGATGAGAATGGAAAACTGATTCCGGAACTGAAAGCACTTGCACCGACCGGAGACCGCAGAATCGGTTCTAACCCACATGCAAACGGTGGTAAGCTCTTACGTGACTTAAGACTTCCAGATTTCCGTGATTATGCACTTGATGTTCCGGCGCCGGGAAGCGTTGAGGCACAGGATATGGTAGAACTTGGCGGATTTGTCCGTGATATCTTCAAACTGAATGAGGATTCCAAGAACTTCCGTATTTTCGGACCGGACGAGACAATGTCAAACCGTCTGATGAAAGTCTTTGAGGAGACAAACCGTGACTGGAACAATGAAAAACTGGATTCCGATGAATTCCTTGCTACAGATGGCCGTGTTATGGATTCTATGTTAAGTGAGCATATGTGTGAGGGATGGTTAGAGGGATATCTTCTGACAGGACGTCATGGATTCTTTGCAAGTTATGAAGCATTTATCCGTGTGGTAGATTCTATGTGTGCACAGCATGCAAAGTGGTTAAAGGTATGTAATCAGCTTCCGTGGAGACAGTCCATTGCTTCCCTGAACCTGATTCTTACATCCAATGTATGGCAGCAGGATCACAATGGATTTACCCATCAGGACCCGGGATTTTTAGATCATATTGCAAATAAGAAGGCAGATGTGGTACGTCTTTATCTGCCACCGGATACCAACTGTTTGCTGTCCTGCTTTGATCACTGCATCAGAAGCCGCGATTATGTGAATGTACTTGTTACATCCAAGCATCCGAGACAGCAGTGGCTGACCATGGAACAGGCAGTAAAGCATTGTACACAGGGTATCGGCATCTGGGAGTGGGCAAGCAACGACCAGGGACAGGAGCCAGATGTGGTTATGGCATGCTGTGGAGATACTCCGACACTGGAGACATTAGCAGCAGTTACGATTTTAAGAAAGGCAATGCCGGAGATTAAGATTCGTGTGATCAATGTTGTCGATCTGATGAAACTTGAGCCAAGCACCAAGCATCCGCATGGTCTGACAGATGCAGAGTACGATGCACTGTTCACCAAAGATAAGCCAATCATCTTTGCATTCCATGGGTATCATACACTGATCCACGAGCTGACCTATCGTCGTACCAACAGAAATATTCATGTATACGGATATCAGGAGGAAGGAACCATCACAACACCATTCGATATGCGTGTACAGAATGAGATTGACCGTTTCCATCTGGTAAAGAGCGTAATTGAGCATCTTCCACAGTTAGGAAATCGTGGCGCTTATCTGACACAGAAAATGAATGACAAGCTTGTAGAACACAAGCAGTACATTCATGAGTATGGTGTTGATATGCCGGAGATCCGTGACTGGAAATGGGATTTATAAAATAAAATATCAACAGGATTCTTTGCGGAACTGTGCCGGAGTCATCCGGTGCCGTTCCGTAAATATTTTGTAGAAATATCCTTTGTTTTTGTAGCCGACTTCGGCAGCAATCGCATCGATTGTCAGTCTGGTGTGCAGCAACAGTTCTTCGGCTTTCTGCAGACGCAGATGCTGCAGATATTCCGTATAAGTCATTCCGGTCCGGTTTTTCAGTAACCGGTTGAAATAATCTTCCTGAAAATGGAATTCTTCACAGAGCATTCGTATGGAAATGTTTTTCATATGCTGCTTCATATAATCAGAAATTTCTTCATATAAAATCCAGTTCATTTTCTGTCGCAGTTTTTTTGACAGCGAAAATTCATATTGTGTATTTAAAATACGAAAAATGCGCAGGAGAAGTCCCCGACAGATGATCGGAGAAGCCTCATCATGACGCTGTAATTCCAAAAGAAGTGATGTCATGGTTTCATCCATCTGTGAGACTGCCTCCTCTGCCTGAGGGAGAAAATGCAGATATTGCTGGAGCGATTTCTGTTCCATCAGTGCCATCTTCAGGAACGAGCTGATACGCTCTGTTGTAATCTGCCGTTTCATAATGTCCTGAAACATCACATTGGTAATGCCAAGAAACAGAAGTGTGGCAGAAGTTCCTTCCATGATTTCCTGATGCAGACAGTTTTTGTCGATCAGGCAGACTTCACCCCGGTGAAAAGTAAATTCATTGCCCAGAATTTTCTGCCGGTATTCTCCGTCAATGATATAAAACAATTCCAGATATTCGTGTGAGTGCATCTGCGTGCGCATGCCGGGTGTAAACTCTTTTTCATAAAGGAACGAGGGCTGGGAGGGCAGAATCGTTGCAGAAAGCATATGTCCGTCATGAATATCCCACAGCAGGGAAAACAGATGTTCATTTTCCGGAAGCGGATAGGTTTTGACAACGCTTTCATGAGCCGAATATTCCGGATGCAGAATCTGAAACCGGCTGAAGTTATCCGGGATCTGTGTATTTGCACTCTGATAAATCAAATGTTTTGTAAAATTCTTCAAATCCATGGAACGTCTCCTGTAAAAAATTACTCCACCATGGAGGTGGAGTAATTGTAAGTGTATGTTTTTGCCTGTTATTTATTTCATGGCATTTTTCTTGGCGATGGAAGCACGCTTGCGCATCGTAGGATCCAGAATTCTCTTGCGGATACGCAGGCTTTCCGGAGTTACCTCAAGAAGCTCGTCGGTATCAATGAAGTCAAGAGCCTGCTCTAAGCTTAATTTGCGGGGCGGAACCAGAGTCAGTGCCTCATCTGCAGAAGAGGAACGTGTATTGGTCAGATGCTTTTTCTTGCAGACATTTAACTCAATATCTTCGGCTTTGGAACTCTGTCCGATGATCATACCGGAATATACTTTTTCGCCAGGTCCGATAAAGAGCGTACCACGCTCCTGTGCGGAGAACAGACCGTAAGTTACGGATTCACCGGTCTCAAATGCAATCAGGGAACCGGTAGAACGGTAAGCGATCTCACCGCGGAATGGCTCATATCCGTCAAACATGGTATTGATGATACCGTTTCCTTTGGTGTCTGTCATGAAATCTCCACGGTAACCGATGAGACCACGGGATGGAATATTAAACTCCAGACGGGTATAACCGCCGGCAATGGAACCCATATTTAAAAGTTCACCTTTCCGCTGCTGCAGTTTGGAGATGACGGCGCCGGTAAATTCATCCGGTACATCCACGTAAGCAAGTTCCATTGGCTCAAGTTTTTTGCCATTCTCATCGTAGTGATAGAGAACCTCGGCTTTGCTGACTGCAAATTCATATCCTTCACGGCGCATATTCTCGATCAGGACGGACAGATGCAGTTCACCACGGCCGGATACTTTTAAGCTGTCCGGGCTGTCGGTTTCTTCGACACGGAGAGAAACATCGGTATTTAACTCACGGAACAGTCTGTCGCGGATATGACGGGAAGTGACATATTTTCCTTCCTGACCGGCGAGAGGACTGTCGTTTACGATGAAATTCATGGAGATAGTCGGCTCGGAAATCTTCTGGAACGGAATAGCTACCGGATTTTCCGGAGAACAGATGGTATCTCCAATGTGAATGTCCGCAATACCGGAGATGGCTACGATGGAACCGATCTTTGCTTCACTGACATCTACTTTATTTAAACCATCGAACTCATACAGTTTGCTGATGCGGACTTTCTCAAGTTTGTCCGGATCGTGATGGTTGACAACGACTGCTTCCTGGTTGACTTTCAGGGAACCGTTGTCGACTTTACCGATACCGATACGGCCAACGTATTCGTTGTAATCGATGGTACTGATTAAAACCTGTGTGTTGGCATCCGGATCTCCGGTCGGGGCCGGGATATAGTTTACGATCGTCTCGAAAAGAGGAGTCATGTCCTTCTTTTCATCGTCGAGATTGTACATAGCGTATCCGTCTCTTGCGGAAGCGTAGATGAACGGACAGTCAAGCTGCTCATCGGAAGCATCCAGATCCATGAAAAGCTCTAACACCTCATCAATCACTTCTGCAGGGCGCGCTTCCGGACGGTCGATCTTGTTGATGCAGACAATAACCGGGAGATTTAAAGCAAGTGCTTTCATCAGTACGAATTTGGTCTGCGGCATGGTTCCCTCGAATGCGTCTACGACGAGGACTACACCATTTACCATCTTAAGAACACGCTCTACCTCACCACCGAAATCGGCATGGCCAGGCGTATCGATAATGTTGATTTTTGTATCCTTATAAAATACAGCGGTATTTTTGGACAGGATAGTGATACCACGCTCACGCTCGATATCGTTGGAATCCATGACACGTTCCTGTACTTCCTGATTGGCACGGAACACACCGCTTTGTTTTAACAGCTCATCGACCAATGTGGTTTTACCATGATCGACATGGGCGATGATTGCGATATTACGAATGTCGTCTCTTGTTGTTACCATAAATTTAACCTTCTTTTTAATATTGTTTAACTTTACATAAATAACCTATCCTATTTTATCATAAAAAGCTGATTTCGCAAGCTTTTTTCAGCGTACACCGGCGATTTAAGCGTTTTAGATAGTTTTCGCCGGCCTTATCGACAAGGTTTGATGATTTCTACCAACCATTAAATGGTAAAACAGAAGCCTATCAAAAATTTCCACAAAAGGAAGGAGTATTCATGGCAGATAAAATGTGTGAAAACAATCAGGTCACTATTATGGGAGAAATTGTATCGGACTTTTCGTATAGTCACGAGGTATATGGGGAAGGATTTTATATGGTGGAAGTATCTGTCCACCGCCTGTCCAGTTTCGTCGATTATATTCCGGTGATGGTATCGGAGCGTCTGGTCAATGTGCAGGAGAGTGCGGAGGGAAAATGCGTCTATATTACAGGACAGTTCCGTTCATTCAACCGGCATGAGGAGCATAAAAACCGTCTGGTGTTATCGGTTTTTGCGAGGGAGTTTGAACTGGTTGAGCAGTTTGAGGAAGAAAATGCAGCCAACCAGATTTTTCTGGATGGATTTATCTGTAAGGAATCGGTATACCGAAAAACACCTCTGGGAAGGGAGATCGCGGATCTTCTGGTCGCAGTCAACCGGTCATATGGCAAATCGGACTATATTCCCTGCATCTGCTGGGGCAGAAATGCAAGATTTGCATCCGGATTCGAGGTCGGATCACATGTGCAGATCTGGGGAAGAATCCAGAGCCGCGAGTATGTAAAGAAAGTCAGTGAGACACAGGTGGAGCAGAGGGTTGCTTACGAGGTATCCGTCAGCAAGATTGAATTCCTGGAGTAGACTTGATTATTTGACGCTTTTGTGTTATCTTACATAGGATTTCATTTGGTTAAGAGATATCATGGAGGCTGAAATGGACAGAGGAGTGATTCAGGTTTATTATGGAGAGGGACATGGTAAATCGACCGCGGCAATCGGGAATGCAATTCGTATTGCCAGCGAGGGAAAAAGCGTCATTATCATTCAGTTCTTGAAGGGAAAAAATGAAAACGAACTGACATTTTTAAGCCGGCTGGAGCCGGAAATAAAAATATTCCGTTTTGCAAAATCGGATGAGTGTTTTGAGGCACTTTCCGAGGAGGCAAAACAGGAAGAAAGTATGAATCTGCGCAATGGATTCAATTACGGAAAGAAAGTCGTTACGACAGGTGCCTGTGATATGCTAATCTTAGACGAGGTACTTGGAATTGTGGACGAAAAGGTGATAAGCCCTGAAGAAATCTGTGAGCTGTTTGCCGCAAAGCCGGAAGAAATGACTCTGGTCTGCACAGGACGCGTTCTGGATGAAAAAATCCGTGAGGCAGCAGACGAGGTTTATAATATCGCACCGGAGAAATAGATTGACAGACTATGCCGGTGGTGGTAGAATGAAAGAAATACATGGGATAGAGGTCGCGTAATTCATGAGTAGCCTGTTGGATGTGGCAGACACAGTCGAATGCAGGTAAAAGGGGAAAGCGCCGAAAGAACCGGATGACTGCAGTCTGGTTTTTGGGCATGCGGTGAATAATCGTATGACTGTCAGAAGCGTATGAGCGTGGATGGAGAGCTATCAGATCTAAAAAAGGTTAGATTGACCAGCTCGTTTTGAGCTGGTTTTTTTATTTAGAAAGGAGAATAAAACAGTGGCAATTTTTAAGGGAGCCGGAGTCGCAATCGTGACACCAATGAAGAACAATGAGGAAGTTAATTATGATAAACTTGAGGAACTGATCAACCAGCAGATTGACGGTGGTACAGATGCCATCGTAATTGCAGGTACGACAGGAGAAAGCGCAACACTTACGATGGAAGAACACCGTGATGTGATCAAGGCAGCCATCGAGTTTACAAAACATCGTGTTCCGGTTGTGGCAGGTACCGGTTCAAACTGCACACGTACAGCCATCCAGCTTTCACAGGAGGCAGAAGAGGCAGGAGCAGACGGACTTCTGATCGTTACACCATATTATAACAAGGCATCACAGAAGGGCCTTATAGAACACTATACAACAATAGCCAAATCAATCGATCTTCCTATTATCATGTATAACGTTCCAAGCAGAACAGGATGTAATATACTTCCAGAAACAGCAGTTAAGCTTGCAAAGGAAGTTGATAATATAGTAGCTATAAAAGCCGCAACAGGTAATCTTTCACAGGAATCAAAGACAATGATGCTTGCAGAAGGATGTCTTGATATGTATTCTGGCGAGGATGGCCTTATAGTTCCACTTATGTCAATAGGTGCTAAGGGTGTTATATCAGTGTTATCTAATGTAGCTCCTAAGCAGACACATGATATATGTGCAGAATTCTTTGCTGGAAATGTTGAGAAGAGCCGTCAGTTACAGTTTGAGGCGCTTGAGCTTGTAGACGCTTTATTCTGTGAGGTTAACCCTATTCCAGTTAAGACAGCTCTTAATCTTATTGGTATGGAAGTAGGACCACTCAGAATGCCTCTTTGCGAAATGGAGGAAGCTAACCTTAATAAGTTAAAGACAGCACTTAAGAATTATGGACTTATAAAGTAATGTAAGAATCTATAATTTGGCAGATAAAAGAAATGTACGAACACAAACATTGAAATAATAAAGAAAATAATGTATGGAGGCTATGATAATGACAAGAATTATTATGCATGGCTGTAATGGACATATGGGAAGAGTTATTACAGACCTTGTAAGCAAAGATGATGAATGTAAGATAGTAGCAGGAATTGATCCATTCGACGATGGACATAATGATTATCCAGTATTTGCATCAGTTAAGGACTGCGATGTAGAAGCAGACGTGATAATTGACTTTGCAGCAGCAAAGGCAGAAGATGCACTTCTTGATTATTGTGAGGAAAAGCAGATTCCGGTTGTAGTATGTACAACAGGTCTTACAGATGAGCAGATTGAACATGTAAGAAAGACAGCCTGCAAAGTAGCAGTTCTTAAGTCTGCTAATATGTCACTTGGCATTAATATGCTTATGAAGCTTTTACAGGATGCAACTAAGATTCTTGCACCAGCAGGCTTTGATGTGGAGATAGTTGAAAAGCATCATAATAAAAAGGTTGATGCACCAAGTGGTACAGCACTTGCACTTGCTGATTCCATAAAGGAAGTGCTTGGTGATGACTACTATTACAAGTATGACAGAAGCCAGGAAAGAGCAGCAAGAGATCCTAAGGAAATAGGTATCAGTGCAGTCCGTGGAGGTACTATTGTAGGTGTTCATGATGTTATCTTTGCAGGGGAAGATGAAGTTATAGAATTCACTCATACAGCATATTCTAAGTCAGTATTCGCTAAGGGTGCGATAGAAGCAGCTAAGTTCCTTGCAGGTAAGAGTGCAGGAATGTATGATATGTCTGATGTTATAGCAGCAAGATAGCATATAAACAATATCAAATAATCAGGTATTGAATTATAAAATTTGATAGAACCAATGCTTGTATAAATACTATGCTTAATTTTATTAAAGAGATTCTTTATAAATAATAATATATGTAATGCATAGGAATATGGAGGTTAGCATGAAACAATTTAAAATATTAATAAGTATATTGTTTATAATGTTATTTATGTGCATATTATCAGTAACTTATACATTGATAATATATCATAAAATTATTATTAGGGATTTGATTTTATTAATCATATTTTTATTATTAATTATATTCTTATGCAGGAAAAATAAATAATATTAAGTATCAAGTGTAATTTTGTTGAAGTCATTCTTTATATGTGTATTTTGGAGAACTGGTAAAAATTAGTATTAGAATGTAGAAAGTGCAATTAAAATGAAAAAAAAGTTGAACATAGTGATTGCATTATGTGCAATTATTTGTTTGATTATCTGTATTTGTGAAACAGATTCAAAATTAGCAATAGTAGTGTGTAGTATTGGAATTGGAATGCAGTTTATGCTAATACTTGATAAAATAACTAAAAGAAATTAATTTGATATTGCATACTAAATAAAGTGCAGGTATACGATTATTTGCAATAAATAAGTGCCTATTATATTTTAATTATATGATAGACACTTATTTTGCTATGCTCATATTAAATTATTAAGATTTAATGTATAGTATTTAATCTCCTCAGCAACAGTGAACCCCTCTGACTTATAAAGATTAACCGCAGGTATATTAGTGCCTGAAACATGAAGAATAAGAGGAAGTTTATGATAATTGCTTTTATTTTTCCAATCTTTTATGAATTCTGATAATAAATGTCTGGCATAACCGCATTTTCTCTTATCAGGAGCAGTCCATACATCATGTATACATATGTGTGTATCGAAGATGTCAAATGCAACTGATGATATAAGCTCGTCAGATGTATTTGATACAAGCTGGTATTCGTCATCATATTTTAACAGTTCCAAGGTATCAGGAAGAGAGGAAAGAGCAGCAGTTTCTGTATATTCCTGTGTGTTATGCAGAGACATAAGATAATCACTATAGGCATATTTTATATTAATAGTGCCGGCATTGGAACTATCAATGAAATTATCTTTTATAGATGCGACATATCTTATATTAATATTGTTAATCTTGCTATTCTTATTGTAGTTGTTATGACTATCAGATATAGAACTGATTGTATTAATAGTATTAATAAGTGCCTGAAATAATCTTATAAAAATATGCTGGCGTCTGTATTCAGGAGCAACCATTGCAGTGATTTCTATAGTTGTATTATCTGGTATATTGCCTGTTGTATTATTTAGCTCGGGTTTTAAACAGGAAATAAAGCCGACAAGAGAGTGGGAATCACTTGAAAAAGCGGCAAGCTGTATTAAATCATCTGCTGTATATTCGTCAAAATATGGTTCGTAGCCGCATAGTCTGGAAAGTTTTAATACATCATCATATGAGAATACATTTTCTATACTGATATTGGAATTAGCGCTGTTGTAAGCATTAGCGTTATTGCTGACATCAGAATAGTTATTGTGTTTAAGTCTGCAGGCTTTATGATTTACTGACATTGTTTAATCCCCTTGGTTGGCGTTAGTGTTTATTATTTTTACATCATTTAGATGACAATAATTCGTCAATATGATGTAAATTTTATTTAAAAAATATTGTAGCAAATTAAAAGATAATGTACAATAATAGTTAATATTTGTTTTATATTACAAGCAGATACGAATAAACAGCTATGTTTCACAGCATATTAAGTGGAATGTGAATAATAGAAAGGGCGATTTATGAGTAAAGTAGCAATATTAACAGACAGCAATAGCGGTATTACACAGGCACAGGCTAAGGATATGGGTGTTACAGTAGAACACTTAACTGCTAAATGTGCTGAATTACATGAATTCAACCCAATGATGGGTCACCGTGGATGCC
>ERZ779737.3070-NODE-3070-length-10043-cov-2.630757_pt1 | contig 10043 bp, 7 predicted proteins | sample MGYA00511889_ERZ779737 | MGnify/ENA primary metagenome ERZ779737 (study PRJEB29588, sample SAMEA2163575) | human gut metagenome | biome: human gut; feature: human-associated habitat; material: faeces | place: Denmark | collected 2008/2010 ...
TTGTAGCGTTGTCAGAAGCGATTGTCTGGTTAGCGATAACCTTACCCAAGATGTTGGTGATGGTTACGTTCTTGCCAGCGGCACCCATGATAGTCACTTGACCGTTGCCAGCAACTACAGATACACCCTCAACTGCGATGTTCTCGTTGTCTGTAGCGACCTCGTCACCCTCAACATACTCAACATTGAAGATCAAAGCATCATCACCACCAGTTACGACCTCGTCGAATGAAGATTGGAAATCAGACAATACCAAGCAACCGTTCTGCATCTTCAACCAAGCGGCCTTCATCGGAGCAATCCATTGAGTAGGATCAGCGTTATCTCTATTCATAGACTCGAACAAGAACGCACGATCAGCCTCAACCTCATTAGCAGCTACCTTACGATCATAGAAACGCATTGACCAAGTCACATACTTATGGCAATCTGTCAACAGAGAATAGATGTGAGGAACGAATTTAGTGCCATGAGCAACTTTCGCATCAGCCTCCGCTTTCTTTATCGCGTCAAAATTAATCTTCTCACTCGCTAAGTTCTTGAACTCGTCACGCAATACATACAATGTGTCTTTGTAAACGATAGCCTCTTTGAAACCGGCACGGTCGTAACCAGCCCATTTGTACTTATCACCATTAACCTTATCGCTAGCATTAGCGTAGTTATGGAAGTTGATCAAGAATTTACCTCTCTTGAAGCCCGGAACAGCCTTATGAGCATGCACACACTCATATCGATCATCTGTGATATGACCGCTCTCGTCGATATGCGGACCTGATTCTGTACAAGGCTCACCAGCTACACCAGCGAAATCATGACGATCAATAGAGATCAAATATTGAGGTTTGATATGTCCCGCACCACGATTTAACCAAGCGGTATCAACCTGGAATGCCAAACCACCATTTGCCTTGTCCGGTGTATAGATACCCAAGAAATCGATGCCCGGTTGCATAAAATGCTCATTATTCTCAATCATCAAGAACTCCTTACGATATTTCTCGTAGAAACGCAAGGTATCAACACCATCACCAGCATGACCCTCCAACTTCTCAGAGTTGAAACGACGATACAATGGAGTCTCATCCGGATAAATCGCAAAAGCAGAAGTACGAGTCTCATTCAAAAACTGTTTCTTCAATGTAGCATCACCATCATAATCAGAAACACCAGCCTTAACAACATTATCTCTATTCTTTGTATTATCAGCCTTACGGATTACTAATTCACCAAAAGCATCACTATCATGAGAAGCCTCAACAATCGCATAATAATGTTGATCTCCAAAATGATTATTCTCCTTAAAGAAGAAATAAAGATCCTTATCGTTATTATACTTACTTACATTGAACTTTTTCTCGATATCATAATACCATTTCTTACCATCCAGAGAAATCTCATATGCCGTTCTATACAATTGTTTCAAACCTGCGATTCTCTTTTGTATTGCCGGTGTTACCTTAAAGCCATAAGGAATATCGACCGTTTTATTCAAAACTTCAGAAGCTATTGTATCAATAACAAATGCACTTCTTTCATTCAATACAGTCAACGTCGAATCATGAGACGATTTACCGATAAACTTGTCTTGAGCATAAGGATGCCAATAATTAAACAGATACTTGTTAATCATCAACTCCTCTTTTGTTAATTTCTTATAGCCTAATAAAGAGTCTGACTTAGAAACTGCCGGAACGGTCTCAAAATACAAAGAATCACTGGATGCGATATCTAAATAACGACCATTTGCTTTCACATAGAATCGAGAAGCACCTTCATTCTTATACAACTGAACATCAACATCTTCCAATTCAACGAACTCACGGTTAGTAATAGTGACAGGAGATGTAGCCCTTACCTGAGCTTGAGTATACTTCTTCAATACTACCCACTGATATGCCGGCATATGTGCAGGAGACTGTTCCTCAGCATTAACAGTCACGAAATGAGCGTTAACCTCGCCATTCTCATAGATCGGAGAAGCCAAATACTGGCCTTTTGCGTTTTTAATAAAATAAACGCCATCCTCAATAGACGATTTGGTTGTTGCTGTCAATGAGCATCCGCCAAAGCCTAAATTGATTACAGTATTCTGCTCCAAAGAATCAACGGTTAAAATACGAACCTCGTCTTTAATCAAGTCTTGCAAAGAAACTCTAAAATCCGCATTCCTTACAGAAGACAAACCATCCCAGTATCTTTTCGGATCTTTCGGGTTCATAGTAACATCTCTTACATAGATATACAATCTATCGAACGAGGGATCATAAATAAATTTGAACTTATGTTGATCTTTAATTTCAGAGTTCTTAGCCTCATATTCAGCGGTAGTATTCTCCCCTTTACCAGTCCAACCATAAGCCAAGAAGCGAACACCCTTGTCATTTGTATAAGCGGTATCAACTTTCAAATAACCACTCTTATCCATATTACGGACATACAAATAACCCGGGATATCAGACTCCTCAGAAATAAACTTATCCATATTGAAAGGATTCTTCAACGTTGTTCCCTTTATATCAGGAGTAAATTTTAAAGAAACACCTTTATTTCTGTCTTGATTTCCTAAAATCGTATTCAATTCATCAGATGTCAAGACAAACTGATTAGCGGTTCTTAATGAGAAACGATCAAATTCAGTCGCAATTGCCGCATCTTTAGCATTACGTTTAACAGCAACAACTTTATCACCTACCGCAACATCAGTACTCAGATCTTTATCCTGTATAGCTAAACCAACGACATAGTCTCTTGTATAATAAGAGTATAAAGGTTTAGACTCCTCCAATGATTTTGCATAAGTATCAGAAAAAGCCCAACCGCCAATTTCTCCACCTACTACAATAGGATCAGATTGTTCGCCTAAAGCCAAACCATCTTTATCTGTCATTGTTAAATCCAAATAAAGCCCTGTCGCCTTATTCATGAAATCATACTTCGGTGCCTGTCCTTGATTATCCGTTGATACGGTTACACACCACAATGTTCTAGCCAAATCTTTAGCATCAGAACGGCCCAAATCAGTCACATCAACAACCTCAACAGTTCCATCATCATTCATGCTTAAGACCATATTTGTCGTTTTACCATCGGCATAACGGTCTACCGCAATCTGATACAGAGCCTCGTTCGCTCCGGTTTTCAGCTTCACCTCAAGCTTACCATCCTGAACAATAGCACGATGCTCTCCTGTAGTCTCAAAATCAGTCCATCCTGGCTCTACTGGAGTTTGTGCGTTCACGGCAAAAGCTGTAGCGAATGCCGCAAGTGTAAACAAAGTAGAAAACTTTTTGTTCATAATAAAAAATTTAAATATTAAAACTTAGGTTTAAGAAATTGTCCAATCTTAGTGACGGAAGGATGTCGCATAAAAAGAACGTTTTTTTTCGACCGTTTTTTAGGGAAGAATCCCGTTCGGTAATCAGGAGCGTTAGTTACCTCAAAGCAGGGTTTTGTCGTGAAAACCGTCTGTTGTTGATAAGAAAGAGTGAGGAAATACAAAAAAAGAAAGGGAAGAGATTGCACATTTGAAAGAAAGATGTACCTTTGCATTGACGGATAGAAACGTTCCTTTTTTTCCGTCATCTTTCGCCCCCACTCAAACATTAGAAAATCATATCTTTAAGGCGTTTAAAAAAGACAACAAATCTAAAGCATATTTCTATATAATTAAATGTACGTGTACATTATTATATAACGTTAATTTTGCCCTTATTGCGTATTGGCTTTCATGACAATACGGGAGGACGCACGGTTCGTGCGTCCGCTAGCGACAGAATCTAGCGTCCATCCCTATCATAAACATCATACCAAATATCCTAGGCCATTTAAGTCCATTTATATTTTCACTGCAGTGAAAATTCCAATACACTGCAGTGTAATCTGAAATTCATTGCAGTGTATTTGAAAGGCTGAAAGTCTTAAACTTTATAATGTCATTTAACGATTAGAGTTGACTAAAAATGTCCTTAATAATAAAAGGGGTTGACCCAGCAAGGCTGAAAGCCTTCAACACTATAGCGTAGGGCAACGCCCTACGACACAAGCGTCACCTCACCAATTAAGCCCTGAAGTGGCGGAACTTAGCGATCGACCTGTTCCGCCCCTTCAGGGCTTTTCTCTAAAAAACTCTTTTCGTAGGGCGATGCTCTACGCTTTAATCTTTTGGGCCTTCAGCCCGTCGTCATATTATTTTGCGTTCAAAGGATAATAGATTAAAATCACGACAATAATTCAATAATACATGCAGAATAAAATCGGAAAGAAAAAGAAATCTATTAAATTTGTCTCTGGGGTATATAAATAAAAAAACCCGGATTCATCACCAGTAACTAAAAGCTGGGAGAGGAACGCCCGGGACTGCATTGCAAAGTTATAAATTTTATGGACTACAACAAAACATATTTTGAAAAAGTTTTCTCCACAAAAAGAATGGAAAGATACTTCAAGCTTTATCCTAATGATGAGAGCAGAGCCATCTTACATTACCAATGCAATTTAGAACTTGCGGAAGCTTTTTATATAAGTCTTTCGGTTTTTGAGGTTACACTTCGCAATGCCTTGTGCCGTGAACTTGAAACCATGACCAAGCGAACAGACTGGTATACCGTATTCCCAACTACCCCGGGCCTATTAAGATTGAACCATTATATCACCCAAGCAATCAAACAAATTTCTGGAAGACATGAAAATGTTACTCCATCGAAAATTGTAGCAGAACTGACATTGGGATTCTGGGTATCGCTACTAAATAGTGAATATGAACGGTTACTTTGGAAAGACCTACGCAGGGCATTCCCATTCATGCCCAAAAATGAGAGGCAACGAAAAAATGTTTCTGCCCCATTAAATACCTTTCGTACTTTCCGTAACCGTGTATTCCACAACGAATCCATCTGCTGGAACCTGGAACGGGTAGAAGAGATACACAACCAAATGATCACGGTAATGGGATGGATAAACAAGGATGTCCCCAATTGGCTAAAACTCGTTGATCGATTTGAAACTGTCTGCGCCAATATCCGAAAAACAATGGACTGGAAATAGGAAGATCACTCTCACAAATACAATAGTACGCATCGGCCTACACGTACGTTCATGATAACCGATACATACTATCGTGGCAGGCGATACGTACGTATGCGTAAGGGCACACGTACGTATGTCATTTTTCCTCGTCAATAATCATTCCGCTACCGTAGCAAAGATGATGATCCTTATCGTAGACTACACCGTATTGGCCGGGAGCGATACCTTGTATCTTTTCGTCAGACTCAATGCGGTAGAGGTCGCCGATACGACGGATATAGCCATGCGTGAACTCAGGCGTGTGACGGATCTTGAAGGTAATCTCTTTCGCGTCGTCGAACTCGCCCCACGGATCCTCGGTGATGAAATCGAAGCCGTGCATATTGATGGTCTTGCCATATTGTGTCTCGGGATCATAGCCGTTAGAGACGTAGATAATGTTACGGCGAATGTCCTTCTTAATCACGAACCAAGGGCCACCACTCAAGCCCAAGCCCTTACGCTGTCCGATGGTATGAAACCAATAGCCGTTGTGTTTACCCAGCACCTTGCCGGTCTCCAGTTCCACGATCTTACCCGGACGCTTACCCAGGTAACGCTCGATAAACTCATTGTAATTGATCTTGCCCAAAAAACAGATACCCTGGCTGTCCTTGCGCTTGGCGCTTGGCAACTTCTCCCGTTCAGCGATGGCACGGACCTCGCTCTTCATCAAATGGCCGATCGGGAACATCAGCTTCTGGATCTGCAGGCGAGTGATCTGCCCCAAGAAATCGGTCTGGTCCTTTACCGGGTCCTTGGCTGTCGAGAGCCATACCTTACCGTCGATCTCGGTAGTCGTAGCGTAATGGCCCGTCGCGATCTTATCGAAATCCTTGCCCCATTTATCCTCGAAGCAGCCAAACTTGATATACTTATTGCACATCATGTCGGGGTTGGGCGTCAATCCGCGTTTGACAGAATCGATCGTGTAGCTTACCACCCGGTCCCAATACTCATCGTGCAGGGAGACAATCTCCATCCTGCAACCATATTTGCGGGCAATATAGGTCGTGATCTCAATATCCTCCTCGGCCGGACAATCGATGTAGCCATCCTTATCTTCCATGCCTATACGGATATAGAAAATGGTCATAACCCGCCTCCTTCAACTGATGAACCACGACGGAGCTGTCGACCCCGCCGGAAACTAATGCCGCTATTTCCATACGCTCGTTTTTATTCAATACTTTTCGCGATACGAAAGTAGAGAAAATAAAAAACTCATCCAAGAGTACAGGTTGGGGATTTGGATAATAATTCGTACATTCGCCAAACGAACTTAACGACATTCTTGGTATGTGGAAAGATAAGTTAGGCGATTATCTGATTGACATCTCCAAATACATCTTTACTGGCGTGGTGATAGCATCGCTTTTTAAAGATATGGAAGACAGTAGGTGGCTAATTTACGGATTGGGATTTTCCTCTTCTATTTTAGCCTTGATTCTAGGATTAATATTGACAAACAAAAAAGAACAAAAATAATGGGCGCTATAATTGGTTTTTTGATTTTAGGGATTCCATGCGCTATCGCGCTGATTTATTTCCTGACTCCCCAAGGTAAAAGATGGCTGAAATCCAATCATCTTTTATAATTATTACATTTATTACATTATAAAAGAACGCACCATAAGAGAAGGACGCACGGCTCGTGCGTCCCTACATTGGATGAATACAAATATCGTATTAAATTAATTGACTCATGTTTTCTGTTACGAATGATAATGGATTCGATTACGTGGTCGACCGTTTCGCCGACCTGGAGATCCTGAGATACCAAGTCCCGGGATTCGAATCCCTCACCCTCAAGCAAAAACAGTTGCTTTATCACTTGTCGGAAGCCGCGCTGATGGGGCGCGACATCCTGTTCGATCAGAATTGTCGTTATAACCTGCCGATACGCCGGACATTGGAAGCGATCTATACATCCTATAAAGGAGATCGGCAAACGCCTGACTTCCTGGCCTTGGAGACCTACCTCAAGCGAGTCTGGTTCGCTAACGGCATCCATCATCATTATGCCGAGGACAAGTTCCAACCCGGCTTCTCCGCCGAATTCTTAAAGAAAGCGATCAGCCAATTGGATCCGGCCTTAGTACCTGTCCGCCCCGGACAATCCATTGAGGCCTTTACGGAAGAGATCTGCCAAGTGATTCTTGATCCGACCGTCTTACCCAAACGGACGACACAAAGTGGCGACCAGGATCTGATCCAGGCATCAGCCAACAACTATTACGGCGAAGGACTGACACAAAAAGAGGTAGAGGATTTCTATGCCAGCCAAAAGAATGACCCGACTGACATGACACCCATCTCCTACGGGCTGAACAGTCGGCTTGTCAAGGAAAACGGCCAGATCCAGGAGAAGGTATGGAAAGTAGGCGGCCTCTATAGCCCCGCGATCGAAGCGATTGTCGCTGAGCTGGAAAAGGCGATCTCATTCGCCGAGAACAAGGCCCAAAAAGAGACGATAGAAACTCTGATCGATTACTACCGGACAGGTGATCTTCGTACATTCGATGCCTACTCCATCCTTTGGGTAGAGGATACCGCCTCAGAGGTAGACTTCGTGAACGGATTCATCGAGACCTATGGCGACCCACTGGGACGAAAAGCCAGTTGGGAATCAACTGTCAACTTTATCAACAAGGAGGCGACCAAGCGGACCAAGACCATCAGCGACAACGCGCAATGGTTTGAGGACCACTCGCCAGTCGATCCCCGTTTCAAGAAAGAACAGGTTAAAGGCGTAAGCGCTAAAGTCATTACGGTGACCATGTTGGGTGGCGACTGCTATCCATCAACACCAATCGGCATCAACCTGCCGAACGCAGACTGGATCCGGCGGGACCATGGTTCCAAATCGGTTACGATCGAGAACATCACCGAGGCTTATGACAAAGCCGCCCAGGGTAATGGCTTCAAGGAGGAGTTCGTCTGGAGCGATGAGGAACGCCAGCTGATCAAACGATATGGCTTCATTACTGACAACTTGCATACCGACTTGCACGAGTGCCTTGGACACGGTTCAGGCAAGCTCCTGCCCGGAACGGATCCTGACGCGTTGAAAGCCTACAGCTCCACTATTGAGGAAGCACGTGCCGACCTGTTCGGGCTTTATTATCTGGCTGATCCCAAAATGGTGGAACTGGGCCTAGTCCCAGACCAGGAGGCTTACAAGGCGGAATACTATAAATATATGATGAACGGCCTGATGACCCAGCTGGTCCGCATCGCCAAAGGCAAAGATGTCGAGGAGGCGCATATGCGTAACCGTCAACTGATTGCCCGTTGGGCTTACGAGCATGGACAAAGAGACAAAGTGGTTGAGATTGTCCGCCGGGAAGGCAAGAGTTACGTGGTAATCAACGATTACCGCCGTCTGCGTGAACTGTTTGCCCAACTATTGGCGGAGATCCAGCGCATCAAGAGCGAGGGCGACTTCCAGGCCGCCAAACAGTTGGTAGAGAACTATGGCGTCAAGATTGATCCCCAGTTGCATGAGGAAATCCTGGAACGCTACAAGAAACTCAACCTGGCCCCATATAAAGGATTTGTCAATCCCGTCATGCGACTGGTAAAGAACGCCCAAGGCGAGGTAACCGACGTAACACTGGATTACACGGAGGGTTATGCGGCCCAGATGCTCCGCTACAGCCGGGATTATTCATACCTGAACAGCTATAACGACTAAACCGTATTAAAGATGGACGAGCGATTACAAAAAATACGCAAACGCCTGCGGTTGGCCATGAATGGCACGATCTCGGCCAGCATGCGTGAGAAAGGGAATGTCTATAAGTTGAACTTCGGCGTGCCGATCCCAGAGTTACGCCTCATCGCCAAGGAATATGAGCCGAATGCCGAACTGGCCGAAATGATGTGGCAAGAGGATACGCGCGAACTGAAGATCCTGGCGACCCTGCTCTATCCACACGATTCTATGGAAGAGTCGACCGTTACCAGATGGATCACTGAGATCCCCTACCCGGAGATCAGCGAACAAATGGCATTCAACCTGTTGCGTTATCTTCCTAATGAGGAAGCTATCCTGGGATGGTGCCTGACTCACCCAACGAAGGGAACTTACATCAGGCAAACAGGCCTGCTCATGTTGGGACATTGGTGCCGCAAGGCCGGGATGATCACGATTGAATGGCTTGAGCCATGGCTGGCATTGGCCAAAACAACTTTCGACTCAGGAACAATATATGAACGACAAGCCGCCCTCTTCGCGTTGAGAAGCGCCGGACAAGGTCGTCCGGAAGTAGCGAACCATATCTTGGAAAGCTTGTCGGCCTATAAGGACTCCAATGAGCCCTCGTCGAGAGAAATCTACGACGCGTTGAAATTCGAGTTCGATTATTCCATGGAATAGGCGCCATTATTCAAATAAACGCGCTAACTTTGTGAGCTTCCCTTTTTTGGGGTGGCAAAAGAGGATAAATATTAACAGCTATTAGATAATAACATGAAAGTAGATGTATTGTTAGGATTGCAATGGGGTGACGAGGGCAAAGGCAAGGTAGTCGATGTCCTGACGCCTAATTACGATGTTGTCGCACGTTTCCAGGGCGGCCCTAACGCGGGGCATACCTTAGAGTTCAATGGTGAAAAATATGTATTGCGTTCAATTCCCTCCGGAATTTTCCAGGGTGGAAAGATCAACGTGATCGGAAATGGCGTAGTCTTGGATCCGCTCTTGTTCAAACAGGAAGCTGAGGCCTTGGCTGCCAGTGGCCACGACATCACCAAACAACTCTATATCTCCAAAAAGGCTCACCTGATCCTTCCGACGCACCGGATCCTCGATGCGGCTTCGGAGGCTGCTAAAGGAAAAACCAAAATCGGTTCGACCCTCAAAGGAATAGGCCCCACCTATATGGATAAAACCGGACGAAACGGTCTGCGTGTGGGCGATATTCTCTCTCCGTCGTTCCGCGAACAGTATGACCGACTGAAAGAAAAGCACC
>ERZ779737.3074-NODE-3074-length-10028-cov-2.166149_pt1 | contig 10028 bp, 5 predicted proteins | sample MGYA00511889_ERZ779737 | MGnify/ENA primary metagenome ERZ779737 (study PRJEB29588, sample SAMEA2163575) | human gut metagenome | biome: human gut; feature: human-associated habitat; material: faeces | place: Denmark | collected 2008/2010 ...
GGCCATAACAAGAAGCTGAATGCAGTGGAGTATCATCGTAATTCCGAGATCAATGTAGCGGTTACAGATCTTGTCCTTCTTATCGGACATCAGCAGGACATTGAGCCGGATCATACCTATGATACATCTAAGATCGAGGCATTCCTTGTACCGGCAGGAACCGGAATCGAGGTATACGCTACCACACTTCACTACGCACCATGTCATGTGAATGAGGGCGGTTTCCAGTGTGTTGTTGTACTTCCGAAAGGAACTAACACAGACCTTACTTTCCAGACTGAGAAGACGGGAGAGGACAGCTTGATGACAGCCAAGAACAAATGGCTGATCGCACATGAGGATGCGAAGATCGCTGGCGCATTTAATGGTCTGAAGGGTGAGAATATCACAATTGACTGATAAAATAATTCATAGTTGCTCATTTTTTTCAGAAGATAAACCGACACGTTGTTGGTGGGTAACTACTAAAGTCTGGTTGAAAAATGAATATTGAGACCTGAGGAGCTTACATAGCTACCACAATTGAAAGTTTCTTAAAAAATTAAAATATGGAGGAATACCTATTATGAACAATATACCAGTAGTAAAACTTGGATTAATCGCAGTAAGCCGTGACTGTTTCCCGATTCAGCTTTCTGAGAAGAGACGCGCAGCTATCATGGACGCTTACAAGGGTGAGCTTTATGAATGTCCAGTAACTGTTGAGAATGAGAAAGACATGGAGAAGGCTCTCGAGGATGTAAACAAAGCTGAGTGTAATGCACTTGTTGTTTTCCTTGGAAACTTCGGACCAGAGACTCCAGAGACCCTGATCGCTGAGAGATTTGACGGACCTTGCATGTATGTAGCTGCTGCTGAGGGCGATGGCGATATGATCAATGGTCGTGGCGATGCTTACTGCGGTATGCTGAACTGCTCCTACAACTTAAAGATGCGTCATCTTGAAGCTTATATTCCGGAATATCCGGTTGGAACTGCAACTGACATTGCTACCATGATCGCTGACTTCGTACCAGTTGCACGTGCCGTTATCGGTGTTCGTAACCTGAAGATCATTACCTTTGGACCACGTCCACAGGACTTCTTCGCATGTAACGCACCGATCAAAGGACTCTATGAGCTGGGCGTTGAGATTGAAGAGAACTCTGAGCTTGACCTTCTTGTTTCCTTTAAAGAGCATGAGAATGATCCTCGTATCCCGGATGTTTGTGCTGATATGGCAAAAGAGATGGGCGAAGGCAAATATTATGAAGATCTTAATGCTAAGATGGCACAGTTTGAGCTTACTCTTCTTGACTGGGCTGAGGCTCACAAGGGAGCAAGAAAATACGTTGCATTTGCTGATAAATGCTGGCCTGCATTCCCGTCACAGTTTGGATTTGAGCCATGCTATGTAAACAGCCGTCTTGCTGCAAGAGGAATCCCGGTATCCTGTGAGGTTGATATCTACGGAGCTCTTAGCGAGTACATCGGACTTTGCATTTCCAATGACGCTGTTACACTGCTTGACATCAACAACTCCGTTCCTCAGTACATCTATGATGAGGATATCAAGGGCAAATATGATTATAAGCTTACCGATACATTCATGGGCTTCCATTGCGGAAATACTCCGGCTTGCAAGATGTGCGATTCCAGAGCTGTTAAATATCAGCTGATCCAGCACAGACTTCTTGAGCCGGAAGGATCTGAGCCAGATTTCACAAGAGGAACTCTGGAGGGAGATATCGCTGCTTCTGATATTACATTCTATCGTCTGCAGTGCAACTCTGAGGGAGAGCTTGTTTCTTATGTTGCAGAAGGTGAAGTTCTTGACGTACCTACAAGATCCTTTGGTGGTATTGGTATCTTCGCAATCAAAGAGATGGGAAGATTCTACCGTCACGTACTGATCGAGGGCAACTACCCGCATCACGGTGCAGTTATGTTCGGACATTATGGAAAGGCATTCTACGAAGTAGTGAAATTCCTTGGACTTGATGTTAAGAAGATCGGTTACAACCAGCCAGCTGGTGTAAGATATCCTACAGAGAATCCATGGGGCTAATGCTTAAATAAACAGTAAGTAATTGCTGTGTACAAAGTTGAGAGCAATGTAGAATGATTGCTTCTTGCTTAAAAAGCAGGAAGGGACGATTTGAATAGAATTATAGGCGTATATAGAAACGGCCGTACCACTTTATGCGGTACGGCTGTTTTTAGAATAGGCGGGCAGAGCATTCTAAGAGGGTTCTGGCCGGAAAGCCTAGAAGGAACGCCTAAGGCATGAACTTAAGGAGGATAAAAATGTATTTTATCGGTGTTGATCTTGGTACTTCCGCAGTAAAACTTCTTCTTATGGAAGAATCCGGAAAAATCTGTAATATCGTATCAAAAGAATATCCATTATTTTTCCCGCATCCGGGCTGGTCTGAGCAAAATCCGGAAGACTGGTATACCCAGAGTATGGCTGGGATGAAAGAACTGACAGAGGGCATTGACCGCTCCCAGGTTGCCGGAATCAGCTTCGGCGGACAGATGCATGGACTGGTAACTTTAGATGATCAGGATCAGGTAATTCGTCCTGCAATTTTGTGGAATGACGGACGTACTTCTGAAGAGACAGATTATCTGAATAATGTGATCGGAAAGGACAAGCTTTCCCAGTATACTGCAAATATCGCATTTGCAGGCTTTACTGCTCCGAAGATCCTGTGGATGAAGAAAAATGAGCCAGAGAAATTTGCAAAAGTTGTGAAGATCATGCTTCCAAAGGATTACCTGGCTTATCGTTTAAGCGGCTCCTTCTGCACAGATGTATCTGACGCTTCAGGTATGCTTCTTCTGGATGTAAAGAATCGCTGCTGGTCTAAAGAAATGATGGAAATCTGCGGTGTGAAAGAGGAGCAGCTTCCGAAGGTTTATGAGAGCTGGGAGGTTGTTGGAACACTGAAGCCAGAGGTTGCTAAAGAGCTTGGCTTCTCTGAGAATGTAAAGGTTATCGCTGGTGCTGGAGACAATGCGGCAGCAGCTGTGGGAACCGGAACCGTTGGAGATGGTGCATGTAACATTTCTTTGGGAACGAGCGGAACCGTATTTATTTCTTCCGATAAATTCGGAGTGGACGAAAATAATGCACTGCATTCGTTCGACCATGCGGATGGAAGTTATCATCTGATGGGCTGCATGCTTTCCGCAGCATCCTGTAATAAATGGTGGATGGATGATATTATCGGCACAAAGGATTATGGCGCAGAACAGGAAAATATTACGAAGCTTGGAGAAAACCATGTATTTTTCCTTCCATATCTGATGGGGGAGCGGTCTCCGCACAATGATCCGAATGCAAGAGGTACTTTTATCGGTTTGACCATGGATACTACCAGAGCGGATATGACACAGGCGGTACTCGAAGGTGTGGCATTTGCCTTAAGAGATTCTTTTGAGGTGGCACGTTCACTCGGCATTCATATTGCCCGTACCCGTATTTGCGGTGGAGGAGCAAAGAGTCCGCTGTGGAAAAAGATTGTGGCAAATGTGCTCAATATTCCGGTAGATATTCCGGAAAATGAACAGGGACCGTCAATGGGTGGCGCAATGCTTGCAGCAGTAGCTTGTGGAGAATACCCGACCGTCCGCGATGCAGCAGAGGCAATTGTAAAACTGACCGATACGGTAGAACCGGAACCGGAGCTTGCAGCAAAATATGAAGAGCGTTATCAGAAGTTCCGTAAGATTTATCCGGCATGCAGGGATCTGTTTTTGGAACTTGCAAAATAAAATTATATCATCGTATCTAACAAAAAATTAAAATGATTACATACAACAAGGAGGCAAAATCATGATTAATATTCCAGAAGTAAAAGTAGGTATCGTTGCAGTCAGCCGTGACTGTTTCCCGGAGTCTCTTTCCGTAAACCGCAGAAAGGCGCTGATCAAAGCATATACAGACAAGTATGATGCAAAGGATATTTATGAGTGTCCGGTCTGCATCGTAGAGAGTGAAATTCATATGGAGCAGGCGCTGGCAGATATTAAAGCAGCAGGATGCAATGCGCTGTGTGTATACCTTGGAAACTTCGGACCGGAAATTTCCGAGACCATGCTTGCAAAATATTTTGATGGACCAAAGATGTTTGTTGCAGCAGCAGAGGAGTCCCAGAACAATCTGGTTCAGGGACGTGGAGATGCATACTGCGGTATGTTAAATGCAAGTTACAACTTAAAACTTCGCAATGTCGGTGCTTACATTCCGGAATATCCGGTTGGAGATGCAGAGGATTGCGCAGATATGATTCACGACTTTTTACCGATTGCAAGAGCAGTAGAAGGACTTGCAAACTTAAAAATCATTTCCTTTGGACCAAGACCAACGAATTTCCTTGCATGCAATGCTCCAATCCAGCAGCTTTATAATCTGGGCGTGGAAATTGAGGAAAATTCAGAGCTGGATCTGTTTGAGGCATTCAACAACCACGCAGGAGATCAGCGTATTCCGGAGGTTGTTGCAGATATGAAAGCAGAACTCGGTGAGGGAAACAAAAAGCCGGAGATTTTAGAGAAACTTGCACAGTATGAACTGACACTGCTTGACTGGATTGAGGCGCACAAAGGTTCCCGTAAATATATTGCAATTGCAGGAAAATGCTGGCCGGCATTCCAGACACAGTTTGGATTTGTTCCGTGCTATGTCAACAGTCGTCTGACCGGAAGAGGCATTCCGGTATCCTGCGAGGTAGATATTTACGGCGCACTGAGTGAGTTTATCGGTACCTGCGTGAGCGAGGATGCTGTCACACTGCTCGACATCAATAACTCCGTTCCGAAGGATATGTACAAAGAGTCGATCGAGGGCAAGTTTGACTATACACATAAAGATACATTTATGGGATTCCATTGTGGCAATACCTGTTCAAAGAAGCTGGCATCCTGTGAGATGAAAAACCAGATGATCATGGCAAGAAGCCTTCCTGTCGAAGTAACAAACGGTACCCTTGAGGGAGATATTGCACCGGGCGATATCACATTCTACCGCCTGCAGTCCACTTCCGACAATAAGCTGCGCGCGTATGTGGCACAGGGAGAAGTCCTTCCGGTTGCAACCCGTTCGTTCGGAAGCATTGGCGTATTTGCCATTCATGAGATGGGACGTTGCTACCGTCACGTTCTGATCGAGAAGAATTATCCGCATCACGGAGCGGTTGCATTCGGACATTACGGAAAGGCTCTGTTTGAGGTATTTAAGTATATTGGGGTTCCGATGGAGGACATCAATTACAACCAGCCGGCATCTCTGCCTTATCCGACGGAGAATCCGTTCGCATAAAGAAAAATAATATGGGAATAAGCACCAGCTTGGGCCTGTAGATGTCTGCAGGTTAAGCTGGTGCTTTTTAAATGGGAGTTTCATCCCAAAGATACCAAGTGAAACAGGAAAACTAAAATCATTTGGCAGGTAATTCATCCGGCAGCAATACAGAAAATGACAACAGTTCAACTGTGACACCGGCTCCGGTGAATGGGGCGGACGGATACAGTGTTTACACATTCGTATGCAACGGCAAAAATAATTTTAAGAAACAGAAGGAGACGGTAAACGGTACAAAGTAAAATTTCAGATTTTCAAAAAAAGAAAAAGTATGGTATTATAAAACTGGCATCACGGATGCCGGTTTTATAATAAAAATCTGAGGTGATTGTATAATGAAACAGGAAAATTATATACGTGGCATGATAATGATCATTTTGTCGGCATTCTTTTTTGCGTGTATGAATGTGAGTGTGCGGCTGGCGGGAGATCTGCCGTCCGTACAGAAAAGTTTTTTTCGGAATCTGGTAGCTGCATTTTTTGCGGCAATTATTCTTATCAAAAATCATACAGCACCTAAGGTGGAAAAAACACAGTGGGGTTCACTGTTTTTACGCTGTGCATTTGGGACACTTGGAATTCTTTGTAATTTCTACGCGATTGATCACCTGCTGGTGGCAGATGCTTCTATTTTAAATAAATTATCTCCCTTTTTTGCAATTATTTTTTCCTTCCTGTTATTAAAAGAAAAGATAAAACCAGCTCAGGCAATGTGCGTTATACTGGCATTTGTCGGCTGTTTGTTTGTGGTAAAACCGGGGTTTGAAAATGCACATCTGATCCCTGCGCTTATTGGCGTATGCGGAGGACTGGGGGCAGGAATCGCATATACAATGGTGCGGAAGATGGGTACACACGGAGTAAAGGGACCGGTCATTGTGTTTTATTTTTCCTGCTTTTCCTGTATTATTGTGATACCGTGGATCGTATTTCATTATCAGCCGATGTCACTGCGGCAGTTGTTGACGCTGCTTCTTGCGGGACTTTTTGCAGCGGGAGGACAGTTTACGATCACCGCAGCATATACCTATGCACCCGCCGGAAAAATTTCTATTTTTGATTATTCACAGATTATTTTTGCAACATTACTTGGATTTCTTTTATTCGCGGAGATTCCGGATCGATACAGTCTGATAGGATATGGATTGATCATTCTGGCTTCACTGGGAAATTTTCTGTATAACTGGAAACACAAAGATTAAAGGAGTATTTATATGCCGATTATTTCATTCCGGTGTCATACAACCATACATCTGGCACCATTGGTAAATCAGGAAACGATTCATCAGGATATGGATAGGGGACAGCAGCTTATGTCAAGGATCAATCAGGGAATCCTTAGGGAGATAAAGCCAAAAAACCCACTGGTTGAATGGTATTACTGGAAGGACAAACACACAGTTTCGGATGTCACAGAGCATAGTTTGTTTAAGATGGCGCAGGGGATGCTCTCCCCCGTGGAAAATGATAATTACCGGTTGGAAGAGATCGAAGAATTAAATAATGCATGGGCAGTTTATGATAAAAAACTGAACACATTTTTTGCGTTTGACCCGGCAATTACGACATTGCAAAAAGATGAGAAGCGAAACCGTGTGCTGGTAGTCTGTGAAGACAAGGAACTTGGGCTGATTGATGTCATTGAAGCAGGAGCCCTGCTGCTTGAGTGTCTGCGTGCATTTACAGGGATAGAAGAACTTTGCTTTCTTCCGCTCAACCCGGACTACTATATATGGACAGGAACGGTGACTGGGATTGACGGATTGAAGATGCGCAGTAATGGATATGCCGGTACATGGCTGCTTCTGCAAAGTGAAAGCCAGGTGAAGAAATTGCGGATGCTTGCAACAATTTACAGTATGGATTATCCGAATCTGGTAGATTCGGATGAACTGGCACGCAGACTGGCAAAGGAGGAAGCCGCAGGGCAGTGCATCCGAAGCAGGCATGGGATCGTGCTGTTTACGGAAGAGGGCCTTGTGTATATGGATGGAACAAATTCGGACAATGACTGGGAACTGAAGTATCCAATTTATGAGAATGACTGTTATTATGAGATGCTGAGATTTGCTTACCAGAAACAGGTATCCGGGGAACTGGAAAATTACTGTGCATGGAAAGCCTGGCTGAACAAGGATTTTACTTGACATCTGAAAGAATCATTACTATACTTAAAACCAAAGGTGAAAAACGAAGACGAAGACAGTAACTGTGATAGGAAAGTCAAAGAGAGTTGGAACAGGTGAGAGCCAATACGAGTAATATGACAGTGAAAATCACTTCCGAGTTGCGGATCGAAATCCCAGGAGAGTAGAGTTCGACGTATTTCCAGCGTTATGGGAACGAAGTATGCAAATCCTTTTTGAATAAGGGATTTAAGTACATGGTAATCAGGTGGTATAACGTGACCCCGCGTCCTAATTACTGGACGTGGGGATTTTTTATTTCAGAATCATAAATGCAGGAGGAAAATATGTACAACAAAGTAGATACCAATATGAACTTTGTCGATCGCGAAAAAGAAACGGAAAAATTCTGGCGCGAAAATGATATCTTCAAAAAATCCATGGAGAACCGGAAGGAAGGCGAGACTTACACATTTTATGACGGACCGCCTACGGCAAACGGAAAACCACATATCGGACATGTAGAGACACGTACCATCAAGGATATGATTCCGAGATTCCAGACCATGAAAGGAAAGTACGTCCCACGGAAAGCCGGATGGGATACCCACGGTCTTCCGGTAGAAATCGAAGTGGAGAAACTTCTTGGACTGGATGGAAAGGATCAGATCGAAGCATATGGTCTTGAGCCATTCATCAAAAAGTGTAAAGAATCCGTCTGGAAATACAAGGGTATGTGGGAAGATTTCTCAAATACGGTAGGTTTCTGGGCCGATATGGACAATCCATACGTTACCTATGATGACAATTTCATTGAATCCGAGTGGTGGGCATTAAAAGAGATCTGGAACAAAGGACTTCTCTACAAGGGATTCAAGATCGTGCCTTACTGTCCTCGGTGTGGGACTCCGCTTTCCGCACAGGAAGTTGCACAGGGATATAAATTAGTAAAAGAAAAATCTGCAGTTGTCCGTTTTAAGGTTGCCGGAGAGGATGCGTATTTTCTGGCATGGACCACAACTCCGTGGACACTGCCAAGTAACGTGGCACTCTGTGTAAACCCGAATGATACTTATATTAAGGTAAAAGCTGTGGACGGCTACACATATTATCTGGCAGAGGCACTGGCAGACAAGGTACTTTCTCCACTGTTATCCAAAGAGGACAAAGAGGCAGGAAAGAAAGCTTACGAAGTGCTGGAAACCTGCAAGGGAAAGGATCTTGAGTACAAAGAATATGAGCCGCTTTATGCCTGTGCAAAGGAACTGGCAGATAAGCAGGGAAAGAAAGGATTCTTTGTCACCTGTGATACTTATGTCACCATGTCCGATGGTACCGGAATCGTTCATATCGCACCGGCATTTGGTGAGGATGATGCCAATGTCGGAAGAAACTATGACCTTCCGTTCGTACAGTTTGTAAACGGAAAAGGAGAGCTGACCGAGGAGACACCGTTTGCCGGTATGTGGGTAAAAGATGCTGATCCGGAAGTATTAAAGGATTTGAGTGCAAGAAAGCAGCTTTTTGATGCACCGAAGTTTGAACATGAGTATCCACACTGCTGGAGATGTGACAAGCCTCTGATCTACTATGCAAGAGAGTCCTGGTACATCAAAGAGACTGCAGTAAAGGATGATCTGATCCGCAATAACAACACTGTTAACTGGATTCCGGAATCCATCGGTTCCGGACGTTTCGGAAACTGGCTGGAAAACATTCAGGACTGGGCAATTTCCCGTAACCGTTACTGGGGTACTCCACTTAACATCTGGGAGTGTGCGTGCGGACACAGAGAATGTATCGGAAGCCGCGCTGAATTAGCAGAAAAAGCCGGTGATCCAAAGGCAGCAGAGGTAGAACTTCACAGACCATATATTGATGCGGTGACGATCAAGTGTCCGGAGTGTGGCAAGGATATGCACCGTGTACCGGAAGTATTGGATTGCTGGTTTGATTCCGGAGCTATGCCGTTTGCACAGCATCACTATCCATTTGAAAATAAAGAAGTATTTGAGCAGCAGTTCCCGGCCAAATTTATCTCAGAGGCAGTTGATCAGACCAGAGGATGGTTCCATTCTCTTATGGCAGAATCGACACTGCTTTTCAACAAAGCACCTTATGAGAACGTCATCGTGCTCGGACATGTACAGGATGAAAACGGACAGAAGATGTCCAAGTCCAAGGGAAATGCCGTAGATCCGTTTGATGCCCTGCAGACATACGGCGCAGACGCTATCCGCTGGTATTTCTATACGGCATCCGCACCATGGATTCCAAAGAGATTCTCCGGCAAGCTTGTGCTTGAGGGCCAGCGTAAGTTTATGGGAACGCTCTGGAATACCTATGCGTTCTTCGTACTTTATGCAAATATTGACCAGTTTGACGCTACAAAATACAAGCTGGAGTATGACAAATTATCGGTTATGGATAGATGGCTTCTTTCCAAGCTTAATTCCGCAGTAGCCGGTGTGGATGACTGTCTGTCCAATTATAAGATTCCGGAAGCAGCAAAATATCTTCATGAAGTATTAGAGAATATTACCGAAGCACAACTT
>ERZ779737.3078-NODE-3078-length-10016-cov-8.265736_pt1 | contig 10016 bp, 8 predicted proteins | sample MGYA00511889_ERZ779737 | MGnify/ENA primary metagenome ERZ779737 (study PRJEB29588, sample SAMEA2163575) | human gut metagenome | biome: human gut; feature: human-associated habitat; material: faeces | place: Denmark | collected 2008/2010 ...
GGCCATGGGCGTCGTTTCCGCGTTTCTCGCGGCGACGCGCACGGTTTCGCTTTTCGGCGGAAAAAAATACGTCTGGCTGCGCAATCTGAACTGGTTCGCCGACGGCGTGATTCGCGTGAAGCCCGCGGAGGAAAAGGCCGCCGCCGCTCCCGCGAAAAAAGGGCGCGGCTCCAAGAGCGCGGCGAAGAAGGACATTTTCGAGGATTTCGCCGACAAGGTCGCGGAGGAATGCGCGTCGAGCGATCCCGCCGCGCTCTGCGTGGTCATTTCCGTCGTGCGGCCGGACAAGCGGCGCACGCCCGCGAAGAAGCTGCTGAAGGTCGGCAAGCTCGTTCCCGTCGCGTCGATGAGCGACCCGGACGACATGGTTTTCGCTGTGGAGCGCGCGGCGCAGGAACGCGGCGTGTCGATCGGCGAAGACGCGGCGAGGCTGCTCGTGGGGAAAGTCAACGGGCACGCGCGCATGACTTTTTCCGAATTGGAAAAGCTCGCCTGCAGCGTCGGCCCCGGCGGAACGATTGACGAGAAAACGGTGATGCGGCTCGTTCCCGTGTTCGGCGCGGGAGATTTTTTCGAGCCGGCGGAATATTTTTTCGCCGGAGATCTTGCGGGAACGCTGGAGTCGCTGCGGCGGTTCTTTTTCAACAACGTGTCCGCGCGTCCGCTGCTTGCGGCGCTGCAGAACCGGAATCGGCTGCTGATTCAGCTGCGGGCGCTCGTCGATGCGGGCGATGCGGCGCTGAGTTCCCGCGGCGGCATTTCGAAGAGCGCGATCGAGGCGGCGGAGTCCCGTTACGGGCATCTTTTCGGCGGGAACGACGAAAAATCTTCGCTGAACCTTTTTTCGCAGAACGCGTGGTACGTCGGAGAAAAAGTCGCGGGAGCGACGTTGCGGGACAAATCCGTGACGCTGAAGCGCCTCATCGACCGACAGCTGGAGTTCGTGCGCGCGTTCGAGGCGCTGATTGCCCGCCCGGGCGAGGACGAGGCGGTGATGCGCGAGCTCGCCGTACGCTGTCTGAGCTGCTGAACGGAGCGGCGGGAACGCGGCTTTCGCGCGCATTTCAGAAAAAGGCGTTGACAGACGCGCGGCGAAACGGTTTTATCTGCTACTCATTTAACTTTACAGGGAAAGACACATGAAAGTTTCATCTTCGCTCAAGTCGCTCAAGAGCCGCCACCCGAACTGCCAGGTCGTTCGGCGCCGCGGTCGCATCTACGTGATCAACAAGACGCATCCGCGCTACAAGGCGCGCCAGGGATGATTTTCTTCCCGCGCGGCTGAAAATTTTCGCAAACAGGAGTTGCAAGCTCATGAAAAAAGACATTCATCCTTCCGTTAATTTCGTCTGCTTCCGCGACGTTTCGACGGGACGCAAGTTCCTCACGAAATCCACGCTTTCTTCCAAGGAAAAAGAAGTCATCGACGGGATCGAATACTGCGTGATTCCGCGCGACGTCACGGCGGACTCGCACCCGGCGTACACGGGGGAAAAGCGCTTCGTCGATACGGCAGGCCGCGTCGACAAGTTCCAGAGCAAGTTCGCGCGTCGCCGCCGCTGAGAACGTCGCTGTTTTCAGAGCGTTTCGTTCCGCGAAACGCAAAAAAAAAGCTCCCGCAAGGTTTGTGCGGGAGCTTTTTTTTTTTTGCGCCTTGAGGAAGGGAGCCGCAAGTGGGAAGAGCATTGTGTGCGATACGCGGCAGTTGAAAGTATCTGTGTTTTGAAAGCAACTCACAACGCAGAATTTTGCATTCTGTTTTGCAAATATGTTGAAAGTATCTGTGTTTGCGCGCGAACTTCGACTTAGCCTTCTACGACGCTTTGCCTTGATTCCAATTGTTCTTTCGGCAAAATCGATTACAAGAAGGGAGAGACGGACGCCAAGCTTTGCCTTGATTCCAATTGTTCTTTCGGCAAAATGTGCAGCACCTGGACGACGCTCGCGCCGACGCTTTGCCTTGATTCCAATTGTTCTTTCGGCAAAATAACAGTGTTGACAAAGTATGCGTCTTGATTGCTTTGCCTTGATTCCAATTGTTCTTTCGGCAAAATTCCTTCGGGGATTTCAAACGCGAGACCGAAGCTTTGCCTTGATTCCAATTGTTCTTTCGGCAAAATCCCCCCCCTTTCCGGCGCAGGAGATGTCTTGCTTTGCCTTGATTCCAATTGTTCTTTCGGCAAAATCGCGAAATCGAGCGCAAAAGGTTCGTCGTCGCTTTGCCTTGATTCCAATTGTTCTTTCGGCAAAATCGCCAGCGTCGGCGGCTGGCTCTTGGTGTTGCTTTGCCTTGATTCCAATTGTTCTTTCGGCAAAATCGTCAAGCTCGCCGACAAAATCCCGTTCATGCTTTGCCTTGATTCCAATTGTTCTTTCGGCAAAATCAGGCGGTCGATCTCGCTCAGCTCGGCGTTGCTTTGCCTTGATTCCAATTGTTCTTTCGGCAAAATACGCGCAAGCTGAAAATCGGCTTCGGCATCGCTTTGCCTTGATTCCAATTGTTCTTTCGGCAAAATTTAGAATACGACATCGACGCGCTTGACGCTGCTTTGCCTTGATTCCAATTGTTCTTTCGGCAAAATGCCCGCCTCCTCCAGCAGAGCAGGAACGCCGCTTTGCCTTGATTCCAATTGTTCTTTCGGCAAAATATGTTTTTGTTTCCTTTACGTCGACGCTCAGCTTTGCCTTGATTCCAATTGTTCTTTCGGCAAAATAAATTTATAACTTGACTTAAACGAAGCTATGCTTTGCCTTGATTCCAATTGTTCTTTCGGCAAAATCGGAGGCGAGCTCGCGCCGGACACGAACATGCTTTGCCTTGATTCCAATTGTTCTTTCGGCAAAATCTTTAAAACCTTCGCCGAAAATTACCGCGTGCTTTGCCTTGATTCCAATTGTTCTTTCGGCAAAATTATTCTGCGCAAGCCCAATCGCGAACGACGCTTTGCCTTGATTCCAATTGTTCTTTCGGCAAAATCACGAACGCCGTCTGCACGACGGCGCCGTTGCTTTGCCTTGATTCCAATTGTTCTTTCGGCAAAATTAGTTTCCTTTTTCCAACGTTCATGTGCCTGCTTTGCCTTGATTCCAATTGTTCTTTCGGCAAAATGTTCGCCCGTGAGAACGCTAAGAATCGGTAGCTTTGCCTTGATTCCAATTGTTCTTTCGGCAAAATATAAATTTGGCATGACAGATGTTTTTCCGCGCTTTGCCTTGATTCCAATTGTTCTTTCGGCAAAATTCTTCTCTTCCGTGGCCTCAGAAAGGTCCTGCTTTGCCTTGATTCCAATTGTTCTTTCGGCAAAATTCCGCAGCTTCGTCTTCCGCTCGCCCTCGCGGCTTTGCCTTGATTCCAATTGTTCTTTCGGCAAAATCGGCGCGCTGCCGTTCTGCGCGATCGGAAGGCTTTGCCTTGATTCCAATTGTTCTTTCGGCAAAATGCTGTTCGGCGAGCATCATGCCCAGCCCCGGCTTTGCCTTGATTCCAATTGTTCTTTCGGCAAAATGGAGGTCGAGGAATGCGCGCGCTGCACCGTGCTTTGCCTTGATTCCAATTGTTCTTTCGGCAAAATCGCCACGAGCGTCACGTTCATAAAGGCGCTGCTTTGCCTTGATTCCAATTGTTCTTTCGGCAAAATTAGCCAAAGACATCATTATCACCATCCTCAGCTTTGCCTTGATTCCAATTGTTCTTTCGGCAAAATAGCTCGTCCTCGGTCATGAAGACAAGTATGGCTTTGCCTTGATTCCAATTGTTCTTTCGGCAAAATTATTTTGCCTGCGGTGAATACGGTCCGAAGCTTTGCCTTGATTCCAATTGTTCTTTCGGCAAAATAGCAACTTCGGATACCGCATAAATTCTTGGTTTCCGGAGAGGCTATTTTGCCGAAAGGACTTCTCTACCAAAAAAGGAGCTGCTCCGGGAACGCTTCCGGAGGTTCTTCTTTCGGCGGAGGGCCGTGCACGACGTACATGCGTTCCCATTGCGCTTGCGTGACGTAAAGCGCGCGAACATGACCTTCCGCTGGTATGTTCATTTTCAAACGGCGCATTTGCGTCTGCATCCTGTTGTAACTGACGCACGCCCGCGCGTAGACGGAATACTGAATCATCAGGTAGCCTTGATCCAAAAGGAACTTGCGGAAACCTGCGGCCCGTTTTTGCTGGCTCGGCGAAGAAACGGGCAGATCAAACACAACTAACATCCAGCCCATTTTGAATCGATCGCCATCCATGGTTCGTAAGCGGAGAGATCATTTTCCAAAAGGCTTTTTCTGAATGAACGGATGCATTTTCCCATCACGGTCTGCGCCTGCTGCTGCGTTCCCGCGTAAACGACGCGCTCCTGCAGAAACGGGAGAAGATGCCGTTTGTAGGCTTTATCCAGTTCCTCCGGCGGCGTTTCATGCTGTTTCAGCCAGCTCATCACTCGGGCGTCTACGAGAGGGCGGAATGGTTCCATGAGGTCATAAGCCAGCGGCGCGGAACGCTCCGCGGTCGCGTGTCCGATGCCGAAGGTGGGATCCAGACCGCAGGCGAAGCAAAACTGCAGAATCCGCGCAAGCAGAACGGAGTAGCCGTAGTCCAAAAAGGCGTTGACGATGCCTTGTCCGCGGGAACGCAGAAAATCATCGCGGTTCAGATGTTTTCTGAACACGCTCCAAAAGAGCCGGCTGACCGTGCCTTCCCGCGCGCGAAAGCGCAGAAATTTCTGGGATTCTATCGCGGCGGCGACGGGCGAACGCGGTTCCCAAACGGACGCCAGCATGCCTTGGTTGTGGCATTTCGCGTCGAGCGTTTTTTGCCAAAGCTCTTTCAGAAATTTCGGATTCGCCTTTTCCCATGTTCGCGTAAGCAGCGTGTCCGTGCTGCGGGTCGCCGGGAGCGCGATGCAAACCGGCTTGAAAGCTTCGCAGAAAATGACGCCGATTCCGCGCTTAGCGGCTTCCGTCAGAAGGCGCATTTCAATTTTTGCAGAGAAGCAGCAGACGATGACGGCACCGACGTCGTCCAGCGGGAGCGACTGCGTTCCCGCCGGCGTCGTACAGAGGAATTGCCCGCGGGCGCAGTTCAGCTCCGCCGTCGGGCTTTCTATTGTGATGATGTGGTAGGACACGCGAATCCCGTGAGCGGCGGTTTGAGGATTTTCAGTCCGGCGCGGAGCAACGATTTTAAGAGGACTCCGACCTTGGAATCTGTTGTTCCGTGTTCTGTTTGTCTGACTTTATCCGGCGCGCAGATATCGAGAAGAATCCCGTCACGGGTTGCGTCTTTTATCGAAACAATCGTCCACACGCCTTTGAATTTTCCGGAGAGAACTTCAATCTGCTGGCCGCGGCGCAGGACTCGCACGGGCTTCCCCCCGTTGCGTTCCCGCAGCTCGCGAAGGCGCGGGAACACCTTGAAATACGGAATCACGACCGGTTCCGGGTCGAGCGCGCATCCCCAGTTTTCGCAGATTTTAACGACGCCCTTAATCGCCTGCAGTTTGCTTTTCTGTTCCTCGGGAACGCCGAAGCCGAGCAGCAGCGCCGGTTTTTCCTCGCAATTTTTAACAAAGCGCGTTCCGTCATCTTTATATCTGCCTTTTTTCAAATCCGTGGTATGCTGCTCAAGCGAGACCTTGCGCGTTGCCTCGTCCTGGGAAACGATGCTCCACGTCGTCTGCTCGACGGCCAGTCCGTGCATCTTCGCGGGAACGTGCTGCACGACGCGGCATTCCTTCAGCCGCGCCGTGATTTCGGACAAGAGACTGTCCGGCAGCGGCTTCAACGCAATTTCTCCGTTGGCGGAGAAGCGGAGCAGCGTCGGATATTTTGCGGCAAGCACGGCGCGTTCCCGTTCGGTCAGATGGCGTTTGACGAGCAGCTTCCAATCTTCGACGCGGAAAAGAATGCCGGTCAACCCCTGCGTAATCGCGTCCATCGCGTGATGCAGGTGCGAGAGTTCCCGCATTTGGGATTTCAGCAGTTTTCGCGAATCGTGTTCGCTGACGCGTTGGGCGCGCTGCATGCGCGGGACTGCGGCCACCAAACATTCGTCGATGGAGAGGTTTTTTCGAACGAACCCCGTAACGGCGCCCGCGAGGTGGCGCGCATCGATGCCGAGTTCCCGTTTGACGAGACGGATCGCGAGTTTGTTCAGATGAGAAGTCTGCGTCAGGTCCCGTTCCGTGAAATCCGCGTTACGTTCTTCGTAGCGTTCGACGAGCAGCAGCTCTGCGCGGCGTTTGCAGCGCGCTTGGTCCTCTTTCGAAAATCCGCGGCGGAGCTTCTGGCTGCGGTGCGCTTCAACCCATTCTTTGAAATTGGCAAGCGGCTGGATTTGAAGGTTCGTCCCGGGAACGTCTTTGCCGGCACATTCCTTCATGAACTGCATCGCCGTGCGTTGGCCTTTCATGTCGTTCACGGCGCGGAACGTCATGACGCAGGAGCTGAGCGCGTCGGACGGGCGCAGCGATCGCGGAATGATGTGTTCGATTTCCAGCGCTCCGGAGAAAAGCTCGTTGTAGGAAATGTTTTTCCCCGTATAGGGGCAAGCGAATCCCTGGTCTTCAAGCAGGCGCGCTTTTCGTATCAGCGAAGCGGATACGCTGACGCCTTTCTCCTGCGCGGCCGCTTCGATTTTTTCAGCGACGCTGTTGAAGTTCGCGAATTTTTCGTTCAGCTTCGTCGCGATTTCCTGCGCGCTCAAGCCTGAGAATTCCTTCAGTTCCCGAACGACTTCGACGACGACGTCTTTGACGCGCGCCGCGTCGCCTTCCGCGTATTCTCGGATGATGTCGCGGAGCAGCCGGGAAAAAATGAGCATGCGGTGCCGCACCATGTGGTTGTTTGTCTGCCCTGCGAGCCATTGTTCCGTGGCGACGGTTCCCGCGTCGTCTCCGACGGCGTTCCCGCGCAGAAGCCGTTCCCGTATCTCCGGCGTTTCGTAAAGGCAGCCGCCGGGCTGCGTCGAGTCTTTTCCCGCCAGCGCTTCTTCGTAGGTTTTCTTCAGAATTTCTCGGCAGTAGCTTGCGCGCCCGGTCGGGAACTCCGCCTTGATTCTGAGGTTGAGCAGGTTGCGGCGCTTTTCCGGCTTTTTCTTCATTTCCGCCGCCTTCAGTTTTTCGAGCGCGGCGGCGAACAGCGGCTTCGTTTTCCAGCCGCCCCAGCCGTCCATGCGCTTGATGCAGTCGGACAGCTTCAGCGTTTTTCCTTTCGCGAGTTCCGCGGCGAAAATCTTTTTTCCGCGTTCGGAAAAGTACCCCCAAAAGTCCTTCACGAGTTTTTTCGTTGCGATGAGCTTTCGCACGGGATCGAGAATGAGCGCGTCCTCCATCTCGGGAATGAGGAAGTAGCTTTCAGTGTTCGCCGGCTCGCAGCCCGTGATTTCTTTGAGCAGGTCGTTGAGCTTTTTTTTGTCGAAGAAGCCGCGGGAACGCATTTCCGCGTCCAGTTTTTCGCGCTCGCTCGGGCGGCCGTTCGGCTTGTCCGCGCTGAGCGTGCGGATGCTTCCGTCCCGCGCGAAGACCGTCAGGTTGTTCAGCAGCCGTCCCCAACGGTAAAGAAGATATTCCCGGCAGTTTTTCAGCGGAACGTTTTTGCCTGTGATGCGGCAGTGCCCGATGATGCGGTTGTCGAAGCGCGGCACGTATTGTCCGAAAAGCAGGCCGCCTTTCGCGGAAAAGCGCGCGGGCAGACGCAGGGCGGCGCAGAGATTTTCAGGGACATCGTTCAGCAGCGTTGCGGCGAGCGCGTCGTCGACCTTGGGCAAAACGCCGGCGTGCGCCAGCAGGATGCGGCGGACTTCGTCGCGGACGGTTTCGCGCGGGAACGCCGCATTGTTGCCTTTGAAATAGCGGCGGGAGGCGCGCTTTTCGCCGAAGGGTTCCAATTGGAGATCGGCGCAGACCGTTTCCGCCATCGTGGTTTTCCCGTATTTTTCCATCAGTGCGCGGGCGGCTTTCACCTTCTGCGTGTCTTCGTCGTCGGCGCCTGTTTCGTCGAGCGCGTCGCCGGCCCAAAGCGCGTTCCCGTCATAGCCGCGGCTGTGCGCGTACCAGCGCAGCACGTGCCAAAGTTCCTGCCAGGAAAGCTTTTCCTTTCCGTCGGAGGCAAGAACGCGCGCGGCGAGCAGCCACGGGTACGCGCAGGCGTTTTCGTCGAGCTGTTCCCGCTCGAGGACGCCGAGCGAGGCCAGGTATTTTTTGAGACGGGCGACGCGGGAACGCCGCGCTGCGATGTTGCGGCGGGCGCGACGAAAAGCGCGGCGGCTCGAAGCGAGGCAGGAATCCTTCTGAAAAAGGACGCTGCCGGAGCCGAGCAGTGACGGGAACGGATCTTTCAGCAGGAAAACGGCCCATCCGAGGGATGCGTAGCCGATGTCGAAGGAAAGCGCGAGATTTGCAGGATCCATAGTTTTGCTTTTTCCGATATTCGTTTTTGAAGGGTTGTTTTTAAGGGGGTATCGAAAAAGAGAAGTTTTCCGACGCGGGAAAAAATAGCTTGCGCCGGCGAAATTTTGAAGCATTATTTTCATCGTCTTAAGGAATCAAGACAAAGTTAGTTAAAGCAGTTCAATTCTCTGCCGCCCATGGCGGCACATTTGAATCCTGAAAGCTTTAGAAAAGAGCCGTCCGCAAGGGCGGTTCTTTTTTTTTTTCGGCGCGTGCGGTGCGCGTTCCCGCCGCCGTTTTGAATTGCGTTCCCGCGCGGCGCGGGCTTGAATATGCGAAGTCAGTTTTTACAACACCACAAGAAAGCAAATCCTATGCAAGTATCCTACAAAGACCTCGGTTTGGTTAACACGAAGGAACTGTTCAAGAAGGCTCACGCGGGCCATTACGCGATTCCTGCGTTTAACTTCAACAACATGGAACAGATGCAGGCGATCATCCAGGCTTGCGTCGAAACCAAGTCTCCGGTGATTCTGCAAGTCTCGAGCGGCGCGCGCAAATACGCGAACCAGACGCTGCTCCGCTACATGGCGCAGGGCGCCTGCGAATACGCGAAGGAACTCGGTTTCGCCGTTCCCGTCGTGCTTCACCTCGACCACGGCGATTCGTTCGAGCTCTGCAAGTCCTGCGTCGACTACGGCTTTTCTTCCGTCATGATCGACGGCTCGGCGCTTCCGTTCGAAAAGAACATCGAGCTCGCCGCGAAGGTCGTTGATTACGCGCACAAGTACGACGTGACGGTCGAAGGCGAACTCGGCGTTCTCGCCGGCATCGAAGACGAAGTCGCCCACGAGCACTCCAACTACACGGATCCGGAAGACGTCGAAAAATTCGTCAAGTCCACGGGCGTCGATTCTCTCGCGATTTCCATCGGCACCTCGCACGGCGCGTACAAGTTCAAGCCGGAACAGTGCACGAAGAACGCCGACGGCATTCTCGTTCCGCCGCCGCTGCGCTTCGACATTCTCGAAGAAGTCGAAAAGCGCATTCCGGGCTTCCCGATCGTGCTCCACGGCTCGTCTTCCGTGCCGCAGGAATACGTCAAGATCATCAACGAAAACGGCGGCAAGCTCGTCGCGGCGGTCGGCATTCCCGAAGACCAGCTCCGCAAGGCGGCGTCGCTCGGCGTCGACAAGATCAACATCGACTCCGACGGGCGTCTCGCGATGACGGCGGCCGTTCGCCAGGTCTTCACGCAGAAGCCGGCGGAATTTGACCCGCGCAAATATCTGAAGCCGGCAATCGAAGAAATGAAGAAAGTCTGCATCGACCGTTATGTTGCCTTTGGCGCTGCGGGAAATGCCGATAAAATTAAGCCGGTTCCGTTGTCAGTTATGGCAAAAAGATATGTTGCCTAATTATTGATAACAACAGCCAAAGAACAGTAAAAAAAGAGCCGTTTTTAAAACGGCTCTTTGATTTGTGCAAGAGGCTTGCTTTTATAAAGCAAGCTGTGTTTTTGGAAAGAATTATGCCGGAGACACAATCATAAACATCTGCTTGCCTTCCATCTTAGGGGCAGAATCGACTTTGCACAATCCGTCCAAATCTTCCAAAAGCTTATTTAAAATTTCTTTTC
>ERZ779737.3080-NODE-3080-length-10013-cov-2.575818_pt1 | contig 10013 bp, 6 predicted proteins | sample MGYA00511889_ERZ779737 | MGnify/ENA primary metagenome ERZ779737 (study PRJEB29588, sample SAMEA2163575) | human gut metagenome | biome: human gut; feature: human-associated habitat; material: faeces | place: Denmark | collected 2008/2010 ...
GCAGGCGAAATCCCCGGCATGGGCGTGTGCTCTGCACCGGAGCACTTCATTTTCATCAATGCCGCACTCCGGCGGATTCCAGGTTCCGTCAGATGAAAAGCGTTCTTCCGTTCTGTTTTGCCAGTTCGACGAAACTTGCGACTCCGGCGATTTCGTCCACATCCGCAAGTTCTTCGCGGGTGATTCCCATGACGTTCATGGCCATTTCACAGGCGATGAATTTCACGCCCAGCGCGCGTGCCTGCTGCAGCAGCTCCGGAAGCGATGCGACGTTCTGTTGCGCCATGATTTGCCGCATCATCATGGTGCCGAGTCCTCCCATGTTCATTCTGGAGAGCCGGAGACGCCCCGCGCCTTTCGGCAGAAGCCATCCGAACAGCTTGGAAACGGCATTTTTCGGGACAGGCGGAGACGGATTTTTCCGGAGCACGCTCAGTCCCCAGAAAGTGAAGAAGATTCCGACCTTCATGCCGGAGGCCGCCATGCCGCATGCGATGATGAGCGCCGCCATTGCCTTGTCCAGATCATTGCTGAAGAGGACGATGGCGCCGGTCTGCTCCGATTGCGGCGCAGGAAGAGATGCAGGTTCCGCTCCCGGAATCTTTCTGCGGATCAGCGCGGAGAGGTAATCAGGTTTCAATTCCCGGCTGAGCAGCTCATTGCCGCTGGATTTGATCCAGTTCAGCAGATCAGGCTCGAAGGAGCGCGGCGCGAGCAGTTCGAGAGTTTCCCCCTGAGCGATGCTGTCCATTTCCTGCTTCAGACGGACAACCGGTCCCGGGCAGGCGAGCGCACGCACGTCAAGCTGTTTCCGGCAGAGCGCGAATACTGGTTTTTCCGGTTTTTCTCCGGCAGGATCCGGCGGCGTTGGAGCCGGTCCCTGGAACATTTTCCAGCTCAGATATCCGCCGGAAATGTTCACGGCATCAAAACTGTGCTGGGTAAGGATCCGTTCCGCCACATAGCCGCGCAGTCCGGACTGGCAGAAAATATAGATTGCGCGCCCGCGCGGAAGTTCCGCCAGGCGATTCCGCAGCTCTCCAAGCGGGATGTTGCGCGCTCCGGGAAGGGAGCCCAGCTCGAATTCGGCGGTTTCGCGGACGTCCAGCAGGAAACAGCCGTCCGGAAGCGCATCGAAATGGGCAAGACGGGTTTTTCCCGTCAGGACGTTTTCTCCGATCATTCCCGCCAGATTGACCGGATCTTTCGCGGAGGAATACGGCGGTGCGTAAGCCAGTTCCAGCGAGGCGAGGGCGTCGATTCCGCAGCTGTTCTGCATGGCGCAGGAGATGACGTCGATGCGTTTGTCCACGCCTTTCGATCCGACGATCTGCGCGCCGAAGATCCGTCCGTCGTGTCCGAAGATCACTTTCATGTGAAGCTGCGCTCCTCCCGGATAATAGGAGGCGTTCGAATTCGGGTGGAGATAGATTTTGTGATAAGGAACGTCTTTGGATGCGAGATGCCGTTCGGAACATCCGACCATGCCGGCGGTCAGCGTGCCGACTTTGATGACGGATGCGCCGATGGTGCCTTTGTATGTCTCGTGTCCGCCGAGAACATTTTCCGCGGCGGTGCGGCCCTGACGGTTCGCGGGTCCGGCAAGGGCGATTGCCGTTCTGCCTCCGAAAATCGGATCGGTGACTTCGATCGCATCGCCGACGGCATAGATGTCCGGGTCGCCGGTGCGCAGTTCCGCGTCTGTGACAATATGTCCGCGCGGGCCAAGTGCAAGACCAGCGGCTTTTGCCAGCTCCGAGTTCGGACGGACGCCGATGCTCAGAATCGCGGTGTCGGCGGCAAGCGTTCTGCCGTTGCTCAGGATGGCGGTGAATCCTTTCCCGTCCGGTTCGAAGCGCGTCACTTCGGTTTCCATTTCGACGCGGATGCCGAGATTGCGCAGTTCTGTTACAAGAAGCGAACTCATTTCATAATCCAGCGTCGGAAGAAGCTGGCGGCCGCGCTGGATCAGCGTGACTTCCAGTTTTCTCTCATTGAGATTTTCCGCAAGTTCCAGCCCGACGAAGCCGCCGCCGACGACAAGCACCTTTTCCGCGCCGTTTTTCAGACGGGCTTCCAGACGGTCCATGTCGGCAAGCGTCCAGAGCTGGAGAATGCCCGGATGCTCCGCTCCCGGGATGGAGACAGGCAGAGGGGAGGAGCCGGGGGAGAGGATCAGTTTGTCATAGCATTCCTCGGACTCTTTCCCGGTGGCAAGATCGCGCAGCACGACAGTTTTTTCCGCGCGGTTGATGCGGATCGCCTCGCAGCGGGTGCGGACGTCAACTTTGAAACGCGCACGGAATTTTTCCGGAGTCATGACAAGCAGATCATCCCGGTTCGGGATTACCTTGCCGAGATGGTAGGGCAGTCCGCAATTCGCATAGGAGATGGAATCGCCGCGTTCGACAAGAATGATCTCCGCATGTTCATCAAGCCTGCGCAGACGGGCCGCCGCGCTTGCGCCTCCCGCCACACCTCCGATAATGACCGCTTTCATATAAGTTTCCCCCTTGTGGTTTGGCTGAAATGCGGAAATCTATCATAATTTGGGTCCAATGTCAAATGGGGAATTTCTTCCATGGTAGATTTTGACAGCAGGTTCACTGATGAAAGCATTTCTCATGCAGAGAAAGATGGGATTTTACAGAAAAACAGCCCTTGGCAGATTTCTGAAAACAGGACGTAACCTCTGCCTATGTCTTGGATTTCAGTATTTTTTTCCTAAAAAATTGTGTTTCCCTATTGTTTTTTTCCCTTTTTCATTTATAATATCAGGAAGGCTGGTTTGGGATTCGGGCGGCTTCGGGCTTTGACAGCCCGGGATGAGGGTCCTTGACAATGGAAACAGAGCATGCAACAGGGCTTGAATTTGTTTCGTAACATAAAAGGAAGCAACAAAAGGAGGACAGAAACAGAAAGATTTATTAAAAGGGATGTCCGGATGACGGACAAATAACGGTTTAAAATGTAATTTTCGGAGGAAAGAAATGAAATTCAAAATGAACCGGGGCTTTACCCTTATCGAGCTCCTCGTCGTGATTGCGATTATCGCAATTCTCGCCGGTATGCTTCTCCCCGCGCTGAATGCAGCCCGTGAGAAAGCCCGCCGCATCTCCTGCACCAGCAATCTGAAACAGATCGGTCTCGCCGCGAAGATGTATTCCGGCGACTACACGGAGAAATTCCCGTCCTACACGGCAAATGGTACTACATTTGAGCACAATGGTTCTTCCATTTCTCTGCTTTATTCCCAGAACTATTTGACGGATGGAAAGGTTTATGTCTGCTCGTCCACGACGGTTACGCCTGTCGAGAGCACTGCTGTTGACAGCTTCTTCCCCAATGGTGACTCGAAGAAGTTTGAAGCACCGGCTGGTTCTGACGGAAACTTCACATACATGTGGATTGCCGGAATGAATGAAAATGACAGTCCTGACAGCGGTTTCTCCTCTGATGTCGGTTACCTGGACGCCTCCAAAGCCTCCAATCATGAGAAATATGGCAATATCGCGTATATTGACGGATCTGTCCGGGCTTCCGCAGGTGCCGATTGGGCAAAAGCCATTGAATACTATGGCAGAACCACGAATGGTGCTATCAAGAAGGCTGATGGTGCACAGAAGTTCGGTGGAACACAGAACAATGCACCGACGAATCAGGATGGAAAACTTATTATAGGTTCTGGTTCTGGTTCTTGATTCTCTGACCTGATCTGATACAACGAGCGCCGGATAATGGTCAGGGGACGCGGAGTGTGAAATCTCCAGATTCGCCTGCCCTTTATCCGGTGCTCGTTTGTTTTTTTGACTGCATGACAAAGTGTTGCCGTGACAATGAATGAGCCGGAATGCAAATCAGTTTCATATGGCGCTTATGTCCCGCTGCTTTTTGCATTCTGTATTTTGCTTTACAATCCTTCTCTTTTCTTTCTGCCGTCCCGACCTGTTTACATGGCATTTTTCCCGGCAGCTTTTTTCAGTCTTCTTGCGCTTTCCCTCGTCTTGTTTTTTCCTTCTGTTCTGATTCCTGTGTTTCGCACGTTGAATCCTTATGCGATTCTCTCTCTTTCCGTATTTGCTGCCGTGGTTCTGATTCAGTATTTTCTTCATGATGAGTATCGCCTGATTCATCTTGCGGAAAGCATTGTCTGGATTTCCGTACCTTTCTGCGTTATGATTTTTTACTCGGATTTCCGGAAGGTATTCTTTCATTTTCTTGCCTTGTTCAGTGTCTGGCAGATGATATTCTTCTGCTGGCATCCTCGTAATCTGGGGATTACTGGCAACATCAATTTCACCTCTGCGCTTTTGATACTTTCTCTTCCTTTTCTGCTGTTTTATCTTTACCGCTTTCTGAGAGACCGGAAGAAGGTTTCGAAGCGGAATGCTGTTCTATCCCTTTTACCTTTCATCCTCTGCGGAGGGGCGATTCTTCTGCAATGCGGATCGCGCGGAGCTTTTCTCGGACTTTTCTGTGTTTCTCTTCTGTTTCTGTATCTTCATTTTTCCGACCGTCTGCGTCGAATCATGCTTTACTCCGGTTTATTCTGCCTGATTTGCGGAACGCTGCTCTTCGTGCGTTTCGGCGTTGGACCCTTGAGTCGTGCAATTGCCAATGAGGATCGTCCATTCCTTTATGCAGGCACAGTCAATATGATTCTGGATCATCCCCTGCTTGGAGTCGGCGGTGTTTCCTTTGAAAATGCTTTTGTCAAATACAAGCCTCTGGAATATTTCTTTGCCCGGCATGTGTCGGACCGTACCAATCATCCGCACAATCAGGAACTTTACATGTTGTCTTCCTATGGGCTGATAGGCTATCTCGCCTGGCTTTTCCTGCTTTATTTTCCTGTGTTCGCTTTATTGCGGCGGCTCTGCCGTCGGCAGAGCATGGATCCGGAAATCAAGCTTTCTCTTTTTCTGTTTCTATGTGCGCTGCTTCATTCGCAATTTGATCTGATTTTCTTTTTTTTCCCGACAAATCTCATTCTCCTGATTCTGCTGGGACTGTTCTGGCATGAGGTGTTCATCCGGAAGCAAGAATCCGCTTCTGCCGTAAAAGTCGAAAGCAAAACAGTTTTTGTTTTTCGCCTTGCCGGACTTCTGGTCCTTTGTCTTGCCTGTCTTGCCGCGGCGAGGGCGGTTTATTCCTCCTGGATGACATGGCGTCTGATGACGGTTCCCATGTCGCGTGCTGAGCGTCTGGAGCTTATTCAGCGGATTGCCGCATTTGCACCGGATGAATACAAACAGAATTATGCGCTGCTGCTTCTTTCCGAGAAACTGAAAGCGCCGGAAGTTACGCTGAAAGTTGCGAATGCGATGCTGGGATCGAATATTCCGAACTACGGTCATCTTCATTTCGTGCGTGCTACGGCGCTGGCTCGTCTCGGTGATCTTCCCGGGGCTTACGAGGCTTACAGGCTTGATGCGGAAAATTATCCGCTGACGGTTCGTCCTTATCTTGCGATGATTTCCCTTGCAAGAAGAATGGGACGCAATGAGCTGTTGCCTCCTCTTGAGTCCGCCTTGAATGAACGGCTGAAACTGCGGGAGATCACTCCCCGGATGCTGGAGGCGATCCGGAAAAATCCTTTTTATGACATGCGTCCGTGGTGGATTCCCAAGGCGGAAGGCGGACCCGGCGGCGAGGTTTTGCTCCCTGACGGCAGGAGAGTCAACTGGTATTAATTCCTGCCTTTTTCCGCAAACTGCCTGTGTATGACGGGCACGATTGCTGAATGATAATTTCCTCCATCTCCCGGAGGTGGTTTCCCGAACTTCCGTTTTATTCTCACTGTTTTCAGCTTTTTGTCCGTGTGAAATGGAAACGGAACTCTTTTTTCTGTAATATGAACTTTATATGCCTATAAGGCATGATTCAGATAACAAATAAGTATTTGCGATTTCCACACCGCATGGTTATATTGGATGCAGAATTAGGAACTGTGGATGATTTTCTGCGGTTCTCAAGAGGAACGCATCATGCAAACAGGGAGGGAGAAAACCATGCGGCGCATCATGTGGATCATTTTCACGGCGGCTTTGCTCTCCGTCAATCTTCAAGCTCAAAACCAACCCTCAACGCGAAGGACAAAGGTTATGAACAACAAAATCGTCAAACAGGATCTGAAGCTCGAACAGGCATGGGACAAGACGTTCCCGAAAAGCGGCAAGGTGAAACACCGGAAGGTGACTTTTGCAAACCGTTACGGTATCACGCTGGCTGCGGATCTTTACGAACCGCTGCATGCCGACGGAAAATTTGCGGCGATCGCTGTAAGCGGTCCTTTCGGCGCGGTCAAGGAACAGTGCAGCGGTCTTTACGCACAGGCGCTTGCCGAACGGGGTTTTCTTACGATCGCATTTGATCCGTCGTTCACCGGCGAGAGCGGCGGCATGCCGCGCCGGATGGCGTCGCCGGACATCAATACGGAGGATTTTCAGGCGGCTGTCGATTTCCTGTCCACGCAGCCGGAGGTTGATCCGGAGCGGATCGGGATTCTCGGTATCTGCGGATGGGGCGGATTCGCTTTGAATGCCGCTGCACTCGATACCCGCATCAAGGCTACGGCGGCCGTCACAATGTACAATATGAGCCGTGTAAGCGCAAACGGATATTTCGATGCGGACAATCAGGAAAAGAAGCGTTACGAGATGAAGAAGAAGCTCAACGCGCAGAGGACCAGGGAATACGCGCAGGGATGCTATGAACAGGGCGGCGGTGTGATCGATCCGCTTCCCGCAGACGCGCCGCAGTTTGTAAAGGACTACTATGACTATTACAAGACTCCGCGCGGTTATCACAAGCGCTCCGGAAATTCCAATGACGGATGGACAGTGACCGGAACCATGTCGTTTCTGAATCAGCCGATTCTCGCTTATTCCCGTGAAATCCGCTCCGCCGTTCTGCTGATTCACGGAGAAAAGGCCCACTCGCGCTATTTCAGCGAAGACGCCTACCGGGATATGAGTTCCTATACCGATTACCGTGCCAACAAGGAGCTGATGATCGTTCCCGGCGCTTCGCATACCGATCTGTATGACGGGGGCGGCAGGAATGCGATCCCGTTCGATAAGCTGGAACAGTTCTTCAAGCGGTATCTGAAGAAATAAGCCTCCTTTTTCGCGCCGCGTTTCGGCGGAAATCCGGAATCCCGGTTTGCCATTTGAGAAAAACACGCTAAATTGTTCTTTGTCGCGAGGGTCGGCTGCCCGGCGCCGGGATCGGCAGACGGGCGGACAAGTAAAAACGATAAATCGGAGAAGAATATGAATGGAAAAACGGTTGTGTGCATGATGGCAGGTGCCTTGATCTCCCTGTCCGGAGCATTTGCTGCGGAACAGCCCGCAGGGCGTGCAGAGGCAAAGTCCGGAGAGATTCTGATCGCGTATTATTCCTGGAGCGGGAACACCCGTTTTGCCGCCGAACAGATTCAGAAGGCAACAGGGGGAAAACTGTTTGAGATCAAACCCGTCAAGGCGTATCCGAAGGATTACAAGGCGTGTGTCGAACAGGCGCGGAAAGAGTGCCCGACGGGATTCAAGCCGGAACTGGCTTCGAAGGTCGGCAATATGGCCGGATACAAAGTTGTTTTTGTCGGGACGCCGAACTGGTGCGGCACAATGGCGCCGCCGGTGCGAAGTTTTCTTGCCTCCAGTGATTTCAATGGGAAAACTGTGATTCCCTTTGTGACGCATGGCCGCGGCGGCATGGCGAACTGCGAAAAGGATATGCGGAAAGCCTGTCCGAAGGCGAAGTTTGGCAGAGGCGGCGCGTTTGCTGGCGCCGGTATCCGGAACGCGGGCGCAGCCTTGAAAACCTGGCTTGATGAAGTGATTGCGGTTCGGAAGCAGCCGAAATGAGGCTCCGGCGGAAGTTCCGGATCAGAAATGCCTGGCGGTGGAAAGCATGATCTTTGCGAAGTGTCCTGAGGAAAACGCCTGCCTTATTTGATGACAAGCGTAATGTTTTTCATTTCCGTTGCGGCTTTGGAGTTGTTCCAGTTCATCCGGATGCAGACTTTGGCCTTGACTGCTCCCGGAGCCCACTGCTGGAAGGAGAATCCCTTCTGCAGTTTCCCCGAGGCGCTTCCTGTCAGTGTCTGCCATTGATCGGAGGTGGTCAGATAGCCGCCAGTATACATCTCGCCAGCGCCTTTCCCGCCGTGCTGGCGGATATTTGTGCCTGCCGGGAGATCGATTCCGACAGACTTTGAGAGAGTGATCTCCCATTCGTCCGTATCGATTTTTTTCGTGCTTTTTGCATAATTTTCCAGAATGTTGAAGTTCGGCAGATCCTGAAAGTTCGTAGAAGTGTGATAGGCGATGACACAGGTGCTGTATTTTTTCCATTTCATGGCGTTTTTCACGAAAAGAGTCTTGTCCGCCGCTTTTGCCGGTTTGATGAGAACCGTGTCCGTCCACGCGATCGTGTCGGTATTGAGAGTCTGAATGTCTCTGCCGTTTTTGTCAAACTGACGGAATCCGAAATAAAGCTTGGCACCTTCCGCGCCGGCGGACTTGAAGGAGCCTTTCAAGGTATAGGTCTTGCCGGGCTGGATGTCGAAACTGTCTCTGGAAACCAGTGTTACGCGGCCCTGGACTTTAAAAACGCCGTTCCGGAGAGTGATGTTGCGTTCGGAAACGCCGGTCCATGCTTCTTTTGTGTCAAATTTGATTTCCTGCCCGGAAAGGCAGCCTGCAAGAAAAAGAACTGTCAGCAATAAAAATGTTTTTTGCAAATGCATTTGATTTTCTCCATAATTTTCCGGAACCGCTGTCCTCTTCATTTTCAGAAAAACAAAATGTCAATTGACTATACCAGAAATTTTTCAAACGTCAAGTCTTTTTGTCGAAAAAAGGGGGATTTCCCGTATCCGGAGGAAGAGCGGGAGTTTATTTCCCGGAGAATGACTGTGCCGGGACGGCAGCGGCGGACTGCTTTGCAATTCTGTCCGCCTCCGCCCGGAGAGCGACAAGATCCAGCTTGCCGCTGCCGAGAAGCGGAATCGTTTCGACGCGATGGAAGTTTGACGCTTTCGGGATCCAGAGATTCGGGATGTTGCGCGCACGCATTTCCGAGACGATCGCTTCCGGCGTGACCGGCAGTCCGGTGTAAAGCACGATCAGCGCTTCGCCCTTCTGCGTATCGGGGATGCTGCTGACGGCGGCCGCTTTTTCGTCGCTTCCGATGATCTCGTTGATGGCGCACTCCACCAGTTCATGCGGAACCATTTCTCCGCCGATCTTGCTGAAGCGGGAGATCCTGCCGCAGAGCGTGATGTAGCCGTCTGCGTCGATGCGCGCGATATCCCCTGTGTTGTACCAGCCGTCCTGAATGGCTTCCGCCGTCAGTTCCGGTTCGCCGAGGTATCCCTGCATCACATTCGGTCCCTTGATGACCAGAAGTCCTTCGGCATCCTGTTCCAGAGGCCTGCGCGTGACCGGATCGACAATCCTGGCGCAGATGCCCGGCATCGCGGGACCGATGCTTCCTTTTTTCCCATACTGCCGTCCCAGGTTCAGCACCGAGGAGCCGATATTGATCGCGACAATCGGGGAGAGTTCCGTGCAGCCGTAGCCTTCGATCAGCACGCGTTCGCCTCCGGAGAGGTTTTCGAATTTCGCCGAGATGTCCGTGCGCAGTTTTTCCGCTCCCGCAATCGCCAGGCGCAGCGAACGGAACTGTTCCGGGCGGCATTTGCGCATGTAGGTCTGCATGAAGGTGGGTGTGGCGAGCAGGATGGTCAGCTTGTGTTCCTCCACCGCCTTGCCGACCGCCTCACTGTCGAGAGGACTGGTGACGTAGACCACCTTGCAGCCGATCATCAGGGGGAGCCAGAAACAGGTGTTCAGTCCGAATGCATGGAACATCGGCAGACTGCCCAGAATGGAATCTCCGTCCGACCAGCTCATGACTTTCAGAAAGGAATGAATGTCGCTGTTGAAATTGTGATGGGAAAGCATGACGCCTTTCGGCACGCCGGTGGAGCCGCTGGAAAACAGCAC
>ERZ779737.3084-NODE-3084-length-10006-cov-2.191941_pt1 | contig 10006 bp, 8 predicted proteins | sample MGYA00511889_ERZ779737 | MGnify/ENA primary metagenome ERZ779737 (study PRJEB29588, sample SAMEA2163575) | human gut metagenome | biome: human gut; feature: human-associated habitat; material: faeces | place: Denmark | collected 2008/2010 ...
AAAGTGAATCCCTCACTTCCTGCAGTGGAGCCTTGTAGCTTTGCAGCTGGCTCTTAAAATTATCCAATTCTACCACAGAATCACCTCTTTCTATTTCTTATTTCAGACTTATGATAATATAAAATAATATGAATAGCAAGCAATGCAAGAAATGCTCCTGCCGAATCAATCAGCACATCCGTCACTCTTCCGGCTCTTCCCGGCACAAACAGCTGATGAAATTCATCGGTTGCTGCATAGGCTGCCGTTATGCCAAGTGACATACATCCACGGTTCTTTTTCCGGTCAAATGCCGTCAATGCCTGAAATATCAGAAGTGCAAGAACTGCATATTCGCTCATATGTGCAGCTTTGCGCACAGGATATTCAATTTTCTGTGCCATCTGTTCCAGTTCCGGCCCGGAATGTTTCCATCCAAACACCTGATTCCACATCTTAACAATCCGGTAACTCACATGCCCGCTGATTTCCGAAGACTCCGTATCCGGCTGTGCGGAAAACGAAAAAATAACCACAGCCCATACAACAATCAACGCAACACTGACAATTCTCCATACACGTTTTCTTTTCATTGTTACCCTTTAATTTATTTTTTCTTTCACAACAGAAATTGCTTTCTGTAACTGATTATCGTACTTCATGTCATAACTTTCATCTTCCGGACCGCTGTATTTGTATTCCAGTTTGATATCCGGCTGAATGCCTTTCCCGTGAATGTAATGTCCCTTTGGCGTATAATATTTTGCGGTTGTAATTTTAATGGCATCCCCATTTTCCAGAGGAAATACCGTCTGGACAATTCCCTTGCCAAACGTTTTTGTTCCAATCAATGTTCCATAATCATAATCCTTGATTGCTCCGGCAAAGATTTCTGACGCACTGGCACTGTCTCCATTAACTAACACTGCCATCGGATAATGAATGCAGGACGCATCGGATGTATATGTCTCTTTTTTCCCATATTTATCCTCCGTGTAAACAACCGTTCCCTCCGGAAGAATCTGATCCAGAATATCCACGACAGAAGTCACCAGTCCGCCCGGATTGCTCCGCACATCGACAATCAGCCCTTTCATATCTTCCTTTTCAAGTGCTACAAGTGCCTTTTTAAACTGTTTTGCGGTATTACTCTGGAATTCGCTGATCTGTATGTAGCCGATCCCATCGGAAAGCATTTTGGAATCCACACTCGGAATATCCACGTTTTTACGTTCCACATCAAGTTCAAGATTTTCCCCGGTCTGCGAACGATAAACTTTCAAATGGACTTTTGTCCCCTCTTTTCCCCGTATCTTTTTTACAAGGTTGGAAAGTTCCATACTGGTCGCTTCATACTTATCCACGGATAGAATTTCATCTCCGTTTTTCAGCCCCGCTTCCTCTGCCGGTGTTCCCTCGTACACTTTAACCACTGTCACTTCCATGGTCTTTGCATTCTGTGAAAGCGCCGCACCGATTCCATAATAATTTCCATTGGTTGATGTCTGCAGATCTTTATATTCATCTACCGTGTAGTATACGGAATAAGGATCTCCAAGCCCGCTCAGCGTTCCTTTATAAATGGCATTGCGGATATCTTTTTCTTTGTAAGAATCGTTGTAATACAAATCGATATATGACAACAGCTCATCCACTTTCTTTATTGCTGCCTGGTCGAGAACATTGTCTTTGGCTGTCTGTTTTACTCCCTGTGGTCCAAATATAACATAATTGTTTGTAAGATTCGCATACGCACGAATTCCGACTCCGGCACCGATTCCCGTAATCAGCAGTCCCAGCACCAGCCCGATAATCACTCCGTTTTTAAAGCCCGATGGTCTTCTTTTTTCCGGTTTCCCGGTTTTGATCATTTCTTCCTGTTCTTCCTGCATTCCTGCCTCCATAATTTTCCCTATAAATCAAGAAGCCACACCTTGCAGCATGGCTTCTTGTCATTTTATGACAACAATAACAATATTATACTTTCAAATGTTTGCGGATCGTCATCTGACTGCCGATAAATCCGATACCGGCTCCAAGGATAACTCCCACCGGAATCAGTGTCCGGAAAACAACCTTCACCGGTTCAAACACGATCATCGAACCGATAAAATTGAATTTCGCTGCAATATAGACAATGATCTTCTGATACATAAAATACAGCACACCAAGCGGAATCGCTGCTCCGATCAGTCCGATCACAATTCCTTCCACAATAAACGGCGCACGCACAAGAAAATCCGTTGCTCCGATCAGCTTCATAATGGCAATTTCTTCCTTACGGACCGAGATACCGACCGTTACGGTATTGCTGATCAAAAAGACAGCCACACACAGCAGAATCAGAATAATTCCTCCGGAAACATATCCCAGCAGTTTATTAAAATCCGTCAGTGTATTTGCCACCTGGGCAGACTCTTTTACCTCGCGCACCCCGGTAAGTCCCTTGATATAGGTTACAAGGGAATCCTGCATCGAAACATCGTTCAGATACACCTGATAATGTGCAGAATTCGCAAGCGGATTATCTGTAAATCCATCCGCAAGTTCTTCTTTTCCCTGAAAATATACTTTTTTATATTCTTTCCACGCCTCGTCGGCAGACACATACTCGTTTTTGCTGACCTCGGCACGCTTATTAATCTTTTCTCCGATGTCACGGATCTGTGCATCTGTCGCATCATTTTCAAAAAATACGGTAACTGACACACCCTCTTCAATAGAATGTACCGTCGCACTGAAATTCGTTACAATAATATAAAACAGACCGAACATAAAAATGCAGGCCGCCATGGTTGCCACGGAAGCAAGCGAAAACATTTTATTTCGAAATATATTTTTTAAGCCCTGTCTGATCGAATAAAAAAAGGTATTAATTCTCATCGTCGTAGCCACCTTCCTTACTGTCACTGACAATCGTACCCTTTTTCACTGTGATCACACGTTTTTTCATAACTTTCACAATTTCCAGATTATGGGTTACAACAATCACTGTAGTTCCTTTGCTGTTGATTTCTTCCAGCAGCTTCATAATCTCCCATGCATTATTGTTATCCAAATTTCCTGTTGGCTCATCTGCAAGCAAAATGCTCGGCTCATTGATCAGAGCACGGGCAATTGCCACTCTCTGCTGCTCACCTCCGGATAGCTGCTTCGGAAAAGAACGGTATTTTGCGGCAAGCCCTACCATTGAAAGCATAAGTGGTACTTTTTTCTTAATATGGCTGTCTGGCTCGCCGACCACCTTCTGTGCAAATGCTACATTATCATAGACATTGCGGTCTTTCAACAGACGGAAATCCTGAAATACCACTCCAATGTTTCTCCGGAATTTCGGAATCTGCTTTCTGCGGATCTTCCCAAGCTTTTTCCCTGCAATGGTAATGCTTCCTTCCGTTGGCTCAAGTTCTTTTAACAACAGTTTGATCAGGGTTGACTTCCCCGAACCGCTGTCTCCTACAACAAATACAAATTCACCATCTTCTATTTCCAGACTCACGTCATTTAAAGCAGGAACTCCTGCCGCATATGTCTTGCTGACATGTTCCAGTGTAATCATAGTCTCTCCTTCAATCTCTAATAGTCCAGTGTTTCCATATACTTCATATACTTGACTACCATGAGTGCGATCTTAAACGTGATTGCATCTTCAAAAACCCGCAGATCCAGACCTGTGCTTTTTTGCAGCTTGTCCAGACGATATACCAGCGTATTTCGATGAATGTACAGTTGTCTTGACGTCTCTGACACATTCAGACTGTTTTCAAAGAATTTGTTGATCGTCGTCAGAATTTCCTCATCAAAATCATCTGGTGATTTTCCACCAAAGATTTCTTTGATAAACATTTTGCACAATGGAATTGGAAGCTGATAAATCAGTCGGCCAATTCCCAGCTGGGAATACGCAATCACATCCTGTCCCTCAAAGAAGATCTTTCCGACATCCAGTGCCATGCGCGCCTCTTTATAAGATCTCGAAACCTCTTTCAATTCGTTCACAATGGTACCATATGCGATATGAATATTGCAATTGGTATCAGATTTAAACAGCCTGATGATTACATCTGCTGTCTTATTCAAATCCTCATAGGTTTCATTTTCTGCAAGTTCTTTGACTACAATAATGTTTTTTTCATCTACCGCTGTGACGAAATCCTTTGATTTTCCACCAAAAAGTCCCCGGATCTTCTCCAGCTCATTTCCATCTTTCTCACGGTTTGTCTCCACCAAGAATACCACACGGCGTACTTCTGTTTCAATATGAAGTTTCTTGGCACGATTGTATATATCTACCAAAAGCAGATTGTCCAAAATCAGGTTCTTGATAAAATTATCTTTATCAAAACGTTCCTTATAGGCAACCAAAAGATTCTGAATCTGGAAAGCAGCAATCTTTCCAATCATATACACATCCTCGCTGTCTCCATATGCCAGCAGAATATACTCCAGTTGATGATCATCGAACACTTTAAAGAACTGGCAGCCATTTACCACCTGACTGTCCGCCGGCGATTCCACGAAGGTCTGTGCCGGAGTTACAAACTGTTCTGCATCCGGAAATGTCGCGACCAGAATTTTTCCCTCTACATCAATCACACATAAATCTGTACGTGTAATTGCTTTCAGTCCGTCAATTGTATTTTGAAGTATTTGATTGGATATCATAGTCAGCTCTCCTTATCCCCATATTTCATCCAGAAATCTATCGTTCCCCCACCTGTTTTCTGAACAATTACTTTTATTTTAATACATTCTTCCAAAAAAAGAAAGAGGAAATGTATATTTTTTATGCATTTCCTCTCTTACCACTTTTTCCGGTTAGTAATATTTCACTATAAAATTTTAACAATATCGTTCTAAAAATCATCCGAATATTCCAGAAATCCCTCGCCCAAAACCTCCCGGACATCCGATACGATTACAAACGCAGAGGAATCCACATCATTTACAATCTCTTTCACACGCACGATCTCTTTCCTTGATACAACGCAATACAGAACGCACTTTTTCTCCTCTGTGTACATCCCCTGTGCGTGCAGTCCCGTAACCCCGCGGTCAAGCTCATCCATCAGCCGTTCTGCCACTTCCTCATACCGGTTTGTGATAATAAAAGCTGCTTTGGAAGTCTTAAAGCCCTCCAGAAAGGCATCGGATATTTTTGTCGACACAAAAATAGAAACAACTGCATAAAGTGTAGGTCTTAAACCAAATACATATAATCCGAGAATCACAATGGCTGCATCCAGTACCTGCATCACCTGAACCACCGTATAGTGCCGCATGTGTGACTGGATGATCGCCGCAACCATATCGGTTCCGCCGGTCGTTGCTCCCGCCTTAAGAACCAGTGCCATGCCAATGCCGGTAAATGCCCCGCCAAACAGGGCTGCAAGCATATAATCATCCCCTGACATATCTATCACCGGTATCAGATAAAGCCACACCGAAAGCAAAATGGTTGCAAAGCCCGTTTTCCCGATATATTTTTTTCCAAACCGGATATAGGAATACAGAAATATCGGAATATTCAGCACAATATTCGTCAGCCACAGAGGAATTCCTCCCGGCAGAAGCGCTTCCGTAAGATTTCGTATGATAATGGTAAGACCAGTAAACCCTCCGGTGATCAGCCCCACCCTGTCAAAAATCCACTGAATGGCAATGGCCATAAGTGCAGTGCCCAGCAAAATCAGGAAATAATTTTCCAGTTCTTTCCAGACATTTGCCCTCATGATATGCTTTCCTGCTTTCCATGATAATGAATCAGCTGCCGCTCCAGTTTATGCGTGCGGATCAGATTCCGTATATTTCCGAGCAGTCCCTGCCTGCGCTTTGTAAAATCCCAGGAACCGATTCCATACCACAGTCCGGCAGACAGTTTCTCACAATTCTCCATCAGGAAATGTTCCTGATCCGGACTTGGCAGAACACTTAAGATCATATCAGGAGTCAGTGCATTGATCTCATTGACCATGGCATCCGTCCCCCCCTGACAGTTTTCAAACGCTTCTGCTCCCAGGATCTCGCATTTTCCAAAATGCTCTGACAAAAAAGCACAGGTCTTTTCCACATGTTCCGCGGTATCTCCGATCACAAACACCGTCTGATGATTGCGTTCCACCCGCTTCATCAGTTCAAAAAAGAAATCATGATGTTCGATCTCATGACGGTGCTGGTAAGATCCTGCACCAACAGCTTCTAAAATTCCGTTTTCCGCAATCACGGTATGTTCCGCAAACCCTATGGCTTTGCGGACAAGTTCATCCGTTTCTGCCAGCATAAGCGTATCCATGTTTACTTCTTCTATTGTATGGAATCCATGATCAGACATATCCTTTTCTACATTCATGATCATTTCCCGAACGGTATAATTGTCCAATTCAATTCCAGCAAAATCAATCGTTTTAATCATAACTTCCCTAGTATATCAAAAATACCTCCCGTTTGCAATCATTCAAATACATGCTTTTTATGCGTTGTTAACAAAACAATCGTTTGTTTTTATCCCTGTCATCCACAAACAACTTATCCCAAATTATGTGGATAATGTTCATAACTTCGTGTATAACTCGATTTTTCGGCATTTTTTGATTCCGGATAGTGGATAATTTTTTCATTTTATCCACATCTGTGGTTTCCATCCCCCATCTTAGTTTTGATTTTTTTGTGCACTTTGTATATTCGCGTTTTCCCCTGTAACGGTTATCTGCATTGCCTGCGAAATTTTTGTGTAGGAATCTTTCTGATATCCCACATGGCATCCGCATACCGTATACTCATAAGAAGTTCCCGGCATTACCCCGGTATCCGTGTATCCGGTTTCCTCTGTTTCTTCGAGACAGACATATGTTTTCGTCCCCGCGATTCTGCGGTAAATACGATAATAATCAGCCCCGTATTCCATGCTAGTGTCACCGACTCATCCGCATTTACAACCGGTGTCTGCAGAACCGGTGCCTGATCTAAAATCAGGTCAAAATATTCTGCAATGCCCGTGGCATCCGCCACGCCAAGACGTTTCAGCCGGTCGTTACCATTCAGAAATGTTGTACTGTCATCGTGGTTGCTGACATAAGCATGCTCCACAATCAGTCCCGGAAAGCCGGCATACTTGCTCCGCTTGATCACGGCGTAGTAATCTGCCTTTGATTTATCCGGATAGCGGGACCCCACAGCCGAATTCCGGTAAAGAATTCCATTATTTTTCAGTCCAAGTGCCACCAGCTGTTTCTGAATACTTGCTGCCGCCATTTTTCCTTCACTTCCCACCTCTTCTTTATACCCGCTGTTCGGATAATAAACACAGGCTCCATGGTCGGTTTTTTTCAGGGAAGCATTGTTGTGTATTGCAACAAACAGATCTGCTTTCCTGCTTTTTGCAAAATTCACACGGTTTCCAAGTGTCACAAAACGGTCGGAAGAACGCGTCATATATACCTTCACTCCTGCATACTTTTCCAGTTCGGTTTTACAGACCTTTGCAATGGCAAGATTTAACTGTTTCTCCTTGTATGTTTTTCCGTCCCACTTATATCTGGCACCCTGATCATGCCCTCCATGTCCCGGATCAAGAACTACAACCACCGGATCTGCGTCCGGCGCCTGATTTGCAGCCGCATACACGTTTCCCGGCGGGAAAAGACCAATTCCCAGTATTGCCAATGTCAAAAACACGCCTGCCATTTTTTTCATTTGTACTTTCTTTTTCATTTGTTTCCTACTTTACTTTAATTGCTGTGGTGTTTGAAAATGCTCCGTAATAGTTCTTTTTGTTTACCGTTTTGTATGCGCGGACCTTATAGCGATAGGTTGCCCCTTTTTTCAGTTTTGTATTCCGATACGAAGTTCCTTTGACCGCTGCAATCTTTGTATACTTTCCGGTCTTTGTATTCAGCCGGTATACCTGATAACCAGTTGCCCCGGAAACCTTACTCCACTGCACGGTAACTGCTGCATCTTTTGTACTGAGCTTTATCGTTTTTACTTTTGCAGGCTTTTCTGTTTTTTTGATTTTCACCTGCTTTTCTGTGGAATACGCACCTTTATAATTTTTATCCTTATACGTTTTGTATGCACATACTTTATATTTATAAGTCTTTCCTGCTGCAAGCTTCTGATCGGTGTAGAAAAGCGTCTGGGCACTTTTTACTGTCGCAACCTGTTTGTATTTACCGTCTGCTGTATCCAGCCGGTAAATCATATATCCGGTGATCCCATCCACAGTCTGCCATGTCAGTTTCACGGAAGAAGTCCCAGTTGCAGAAACATTCGTCAGATCCACCTGACCCGGCAGTGTCACATCACTGTAAACATCCGAAAACCGGCCCGGAAGTACATGATCATTATTTTTTTCATAAGCACGGATTTTAAACTTATATTCGTTCGCCCCCGTCAGGCCGCTTATCGTATAAGAAGTGCTTCCATCTCCCACGTCAGCTGCCATTTCATACTGACTACTTGCTGCACTGTACTGATAAATCTGATACCCCACAGCCCCCTGTGTTTCTTCCCAGGACAACCCAAGCGAAGTCTCTGTCCGCGTCTGTGTTGCGATTCCAGCAACCTTTTCCAGCGAGGTAATCACTGAAACCGGAGAGGAAAATGTTCCGTAATAAGCATTCCCCCCTATCGTCCAGTAACATCTCACTTTATACTGATAGACTTTCCCTCCTTCTGCCGTTGTGTCTGTATAACTGCAATCTGTTGTTGTCTTCAGCAACGTGTATTTTCCCTGATCCGAGTCACTGCGCCACACCTGATAACCATCCACATCTTCTGCCGAAACACTGTCCCAGCTAAGATTCACAATTCCCGAAGTCCCATCCGATGCTTTCAGTCCGGTTATCTGTTCACTGGTATCCTTATACCAGAAATTCACATCAAGGACTCCTGTATAACCATCCACTTCCCCTTTTGACGAATACTGCCAGAATTCGTAATCATATGCGGCATCCGCATATGGCGTTCCTGATTTTGTATTGCTTGTCGTGGTATTGTTGTACCGTGCCACCCACAGGGAACAGTCATACAAAGCATCCGTATTGATATAGTTTTTGATCCACGCATAAGATGCATATACGCCTGCCCGGTATCCGGCTGCCGTAATGGTATCCGCAAATGCCTGACATACCGCTGTCTCTTTTGTTTTGGAAAGTTTTCCCGCAGTCAGACGCTTGTTTGCCCCTGCCTCCCGGTCCATGATGATGGGCATCGACACATTCCAGCCGTACTGGTCAATCGTATCGAGCACATACTGTGCTTCCTCCCGTGCCTCTGTCTCATTCAGAGCCTGGGAAAAGAAATACAGTCCGACATTGATATCATTGGAAACTGCTCCCTGAATATGACTGTCTGCACAATTATCTCTGTAAATACTTCCATCTTTCGTATCTCTGGATGCCACACGCACGAAAGCAAAATCAATTCCGGCTCCGTGAATACTTTCCCAGTCCAATCCGGTCTGTGTCCACTTTGTTCTGTCTTTGGAATACTTTTTCTTCAGTGCTGCATCCGCCTGCCAGTACGATACATCAATTCCGTTGACCAGTTCATCATCCGCATAGTCCGCTTTGTGATAATAGGTTGCGCTGGTATAATCACCGGCCGTCGTAAAAGACGCATTCAAAAAAGCACTCGAATACGACGATGCTTTTTTCAAGGATGTCCGATTCCCGAAAACAGGTGCATTCTTTTCTATCAGTGTATCCAGATCCGGCTTTGACTCATACACGGTCTCATCCTCTATGCTCTGTCCCATGACGCCATCCATCTGCGCTTCGGGCACCTGAGCCTTTAACTGCTGTGGCGCCACAATACAAACCGCCGTCACCGCCAGTCCTGCCATAACTATCTTCGCCTTGGTAAATGCCAATTTCTGTTCCTCCCTCTGTTACCGTTCAATAAACTACTCATTTTACATAGTAACTTTATATGATTGTGCTTGTCAATGTTATTTCCCTTGCAAAATCTGTTTTTTGCAAATTTAAGAAATCCTTAAATAATATTAAGAAAAAGAGCACTTGCCTTC
>ERZ779737.3088-NODE-3088-length-10001-cov-2.639855_pt1 | contig 10001 bp, 8 predicted proteins | sample MGYA00511889_ERZ779737 | MGnify/ENA primary metagenome ERZ779737 (study PRJEB29588, sample SAMEA2163575) | human gut metagenome | biome: human gut; feature: human-associated habitat; material: faeces | place: Denmark | collected 2008/2010 ...
GTCAACAATTAGATGATAATGATACGTTATTTATACAAAAAGAATTTAATAAAAATAACTTAGAATATCAATATATAAATTTAAATAATGTAAATAAGTATGTAGCTGATATTGATAATGATGGAGAAAATGAAATTATATATAATATAAGTAATATGCTGGATGAAGAAAAACAGGGAAAAGGATATTCATTGATTTTTATAAATGATAGTGATAAAATATATGAACTAATAAAGGACATAAAATCTAACCAAAAATCCCTTTTAGATGGATATGGTTATTATATGAATAATATAGCCGATTTAAACGGAGATGGTAAATTAGATTTTATTATAGCTAAATCAGAATATGGTTCATCGAACTTGTGTTATATGCTTATTGAATCAGTTAAAAATAAGTATAAAATAACAAAAAAATGTTAGGGAGGTTTTGAGTATGAAATTAAAATTTAGAGCAGAAAAAAAGGATTGGACTATTTTTGGTATATTTTCACTTGTTTTGTTTTATATAGTTTCAATAGGAGTATTAAATGCTATTTCATTTATTGATAGTGGAACATTTTCAGGGCTTAATCCTTTTCCAATCTTTACACATGATTATTTTGCTTTAGCAATGATTATTTATATAGCTTTAATGATAGCTATAATTAGTAGTGTTTCTTCTACCTTTTTTGAAAGAGAAAAAGGAATAGGAATAAAATCATCACCAAAAGATGAAAAGGGATATTCAAGATGGGCAAAAGATAAGGAATTTAAAAGTCAATTAAAAATGTTATATCCAACTGATGAAAAAACTGAATATGGAGGAATACCATTAATAAATACCGGTAAAGAACTATGGGTTGATAACAGTGGATATCATAATATGATTATAGGTTCAACTGGTAGTGGTAAATCACAAGCTTTGTCATTTCCATTTATAAGAGTTATGGCTAAAGCTGGTGAATCAATGATTGTAACCGATCCAAAAGGTGAATTATATGAAGGAACAGCAAAAGAACTTGAAGAACGTGGATATAATATAATTCTTTTAAACTTTCGTGATCCACAAAAAGGTAATTGTTGGAATCCTTTCTATTTACCTTATAAACTTTATAAAGAAGGTAATATAGATAAAGCAACAGAACTTTTGGAAGATTTAGCCAAAAACATTCTTTATGATGAATCATCAAAAGGACAAGATCCCTTTTGGGAAAATACTTCAGCCGATTATTTTACAGGACTTACGTTAGCACTATTTGATGATGCTAAAGAAGAAGAAATTAATATCAATAGTATTAATTTAATGAGTACTGTTGGAGAAGAAAAAATAGGCGCAACAACATATATAAAAGAGTATTTTAGTGATAAAGATCAAACTTCTGGAGCATATGTAAATGCCTCAAGTACTTTAATGGCGCCAACTGATACAAAAGGAAGTATTTTATCGGTGTTTAAACAAAAAATAAAATTATTTGCTTCGCGTATTAATTTATCAGAAATGTTATCATATAGTGATTTTGATATGCGTGATATTGGTAAAAAGAAAACAGCAGTTTTCTTAATAGTGCAAGATGAAAAGAAAACATTACATCCACTTGCTACTATATTTATTAAACAGTGTTATGAAACATTAATAGATGTTGCTCAAGAAAGTGGTGGAAAATTACCATTTAGAACAAACTTTATCCTAGATGAGTTTGCTAATATGCCACCTTTAAAAGATGTTACAACCATGGTTACTGCCGCAAGAAGTAGATTAATCAGATTTACATTTATTATCCAGAACTTCGCACAATTAACACAAGTATATGGTAAAGAAAACGGAGATACTATTCGTGGTAACTGTAATTTACTATATTTAATAAGTAGTGAGATAGCGGCCCTTGAAGAAATAAGCAAAATGTGTGGTGAAGTAAAGTCAAAAGAAAAAGATAAAACCGCATCAACACCATTAGTAACTGTAAGTGACTTACAAAGATTAAGCCAGTTTGAAATAATTGTTTTAAGAAGAAGAATGTTTCCATACAAAACAAAGTTTCAAACAGACTTCCAAGTTGACTGGGGTAGAACATACCCAAAGAGCACTCCAGAAGCTAGACCAAAGAGAGAATTACAATTATTTGATATAAGAGAATTTGTTAAAGCCAAAAAACAAGAAAAAATGGCTTCAATGGGAGAGTTTAGTCCAAACATGTCGAATCCATTTATTAGTTCTTCAAATCCATTTATGGGTGGTAGTCCATTCGGTAGTTCCAATCCATTTGTGGCCTCATCATCTAATCCATTTAGTGGAGGTATGCCTGCCTTCTTAGGTAATCAAGGACAAAGTGAACCTGAAGAAGATAGTTTTAATATAGATGACTTAGTTAAGAAGATTGATGCTAAAATAGCAGAAATAGAAAAAGAAGAAGAACAAACAAAAGAACCAGAACAAGTTCAAAAACCAGTAGATGTAGTTTCAGAACCAGTTACTCAGTCTACTGAAAAAGAGAATGTATCATTTAATGATTTAACTCAAAGTAATCAAAGTATACCAGCACCTAAAGAAAATAATACTAATGAAGATAAATTACAAAAAATGTATGAAGATAATACAAATGATGATGATTTCTTTGATGATTTCTTCAGTGATGACTAATATAAAACCTTTAATTTCATTATTAAAGGTTTTTAATATATAAATACCATTATAATCTAAATATATATATTTTGCTTATATATAATAGCCCTTTGTTTAAGACTTAAATCTAAGGCTTAAACAAACACTTCAGAATCATAGATCTGAAGTGAAAATAAAATAAAAAATATTGTGTTTATTAACTTTTCAATATTATAATAATTTAATATATTATAGTGAGGTGTAAGTTATGAATACAATATCATTAAGTGAATTAAAAAAAATTTCTAACCCAATTATAATTGATATTAGAGATAATTATTCATACAATATCTCACATATAAAAAATTCAATAAACATACCATACTATAATCTATTAAATAATTATTCACATTATTTAAATAAAAATAATACATACTATCTTTATTGTGAAGAAGGAAAACAAAGTCTCGAAATAAGTAAAAGATTAAATGAATTTGGTTATAATACAAAATCAATAAAAGGTGGATTAAATGCTTTAAAATAATTTAAATATCATATATTTTAGTATGAGAATGATACTAAAAAGAAAAAATAAAAAACATAATATATTATTATTAATTTTATTAATATTAACATCTGTTATAATATTATCACTTATATTTATAAATTATTACTCAAATAAAGCATATCCCATATTAAAATCATATGCTGAATCCGAAACAAAAAAATTAACAGTACTAATTATAAATAAAGCTATAACAAAACAGTTATATGATATAGATGTTGAAGAATTATTCAAAATAACATACAATAAAGATGGAGAAATAATTCTAATAGATTTTGATACCAAAAAAACATCCAAAGCATTAAGCACAATGACAAGTCTTGTAGAACTAAATCTTCGCGCAGTCGAAGAAGGTAAAATAGATATGTTAGAATTACCAGAAAATAGTCTAAGCAACTATAACATGGAATTACTATCAAAAAAGATAATATGTGAAATACCCTTTGGACTAACTACAGGTTCTAGCTTGTTATCTAATATAGGTCCTAAAATACCAGTAAAAATATCCCTAATAGGAGATGTATCAACAAACTTCAGTACTGAAGTAGTAGAATATGGTATAAATAATGCCTTATTAAAAGTATTAGTAAATATATCAGTAACCACTAGAGTAATCTTACCAATATCCACTGAAGATTTAAATATAAGTGCCAGTATTCCCATTGGAATGAAAGTAGTACAAGGAAAAATACCAAATTATTATTTAAATGGTTTTGAAGCAAAATCAAATATAGTTGAGTGAAAGTAAAAAAACTGTCTATCCATGTAAATAGGCCGTTTTTTTCTTTACATAAAAGATATTTTCATTTATAATAATGGTAGAAACAAGGTGAAAAAATGAAGTTAACAAAAGAAGTAGTAAAACAAATATCTGAGATAAAAAAAGAACCCTCCTGGATGTTAGATTTTAGATTAACAGCCCTAGATGCTTTTAATAAAAGTAGTAATCCGAATTTTGGACCAAAACTAGATATAGATTATGATAATATAAATTATTATAAACAAAGAGAGGATAATCTAACTGATAATTGGAATAATATATCATGTGAGGTAAGAAATCTTTTTGATGATTTAGGAGTAATATCCGCTGAAAAGAAATATCTAGATGGAGTAGGAGCACAGTATGATAGTGAAGTAATATATCACAATATGAATGAAGAATTAAAAAAGAAAAATGTTATCTTCTGTGATACAGACACCGCTCTAAGAGAACATCCTGATATCTTTAAAAAATATTTTAATACATTAGTTAAATATAATGAAAATAAGTTCACTGCCTTAAATGGTGCTGTATGGTCAGGAGGAACATTTATCTATATACCACCACATACTCACTTAGATAGACCACTCCAAAGTTACTTTAGAATAAATAGTAAAAACATGGGTCAGTTTGAAAGAACACTAATAATTGTAGACGATGATAGTGAATTGCACTATATAGAAGGATGTACTGCTCCAACATACACTGAAGACTCCCTTCATGCTGCTGTAGTAGAAATATTTGTTGGTAAGAATTCCAAATGTCGTTATACTACCATTCAAAATTGGTCCAGTGATGTCTATAACTTAGTTACCAAAAGAGCAATAGTTGAAGAAAATGGTTTAATGGAATGGATAGATGGAAACATCGGATCAAAAACCAATATGAAATATCCATGTTGTATTTTAAAAGGTGATTATTCAAGAGGAAGTTGTATTACAGTAGCAGCTGCAGGAAAAGGACAAATTCAAGATAGTGGTGCCAAAATGATTCATCTAGGCAAGAATACCAAAAGTAATATTGTATCCAAATCAATAGCCTCAGGTGGTGGACTAGCAGTTTATCGTGGTACAGTAAAAATATCAAAGAATGCAATAAATTCCAAAGCCTCAGTAAAATGTGATACCCTAATACTAGATGAAATATCCAAGAGTGATACCATCCCAACCAACATAGTAAATAACAATTCATCATTTATGGAACACGAAGCCACAGTATCCAAAATATCTGAAGATAAACTATTCTATCTGATGAGTAAAGGCATAGATAGTGAAAAAGCCAAAGAATTAATAATAATGGGCTTCATTGGAGCTCTTAGAGAAGAACTACCAATGGAATATGCTGTTGAACTAAATAGATTATTAAAATTAAATATAGGAGATTAAAAAATGAAAAAAATAATAATAACAATAGGAGTATTAATAGTATTAGGTTTTTTAGGTTACTTTATCTATGTCAATTACATAAACAAAGTTCCCAAAATAACCCCCGAACCAGAAAAAGTATCAGTAGAAGAGTATTACATGTATGGAAATCACTTCAATATCAAAGGCACTCTAGAATTATCAGATAAAAGTTATGAAGATATAAAACTAACTCTATATAATGGAGAAGATAAAGACTTTGACATAGAAGTAGATAGTGAAGATAATAAAATAAATTTCTATACTAGTGAAGAAATAAATGAAGGATTATACCTAGATGACATACCAAGAGATACCTATTATTTATTCTTAAAACTAACATATAAAAACGAAGAAAATAAAGAAGAACCCATAGTAAAATACTATGTTCTAGATAATAAAACCGAATACAAAGAAAGTACTTATTATACATTATCAAAATATAATAACAAGATATTAATAAATTCAAATAATGACTATAAAACAATGATGTTTAATATAATAGAAAACAAAGATAAAGATATATATGATATAACCATTGATCCAGGTCATGGAGGAATGGATGGAGGCGGTGCTTCAGGTGATTATAAAGAAACAGACTTCACTATGGATATCAGTAAAAAAATAAAAGAAAATCTAGAAAAGAAAAACATCAAAGTAAAATTAACTCATGATGAAGGCGATTTAACTAAAAATGAAGTAATGGATGAATACAATAAGCATGGAAGAGCAGTAATACCAAATGAAGTAAAATCAAAATACACATTCTCTATCCATATCAATAGGAGTACATCATCGAAAGTAAGGGGAATAGAAATATATACTGCCAAAGGAATAAACTATGACTTAGCCAAATCACTCGCAGATAATATTACTTCTTATACTGACTTAGGATATTCAAGTAATAAATTATATAAAGAATTTAATGGTATCTATACTCATAACTTTACTGCTAAAGAAATAGAATCATCGCTTGAAGGCTATGATGAAAAAGGATACAAGCCATATAATGTAACCGAAAAATCTAACTATCTATATATGATAAGAGAAACTGGAGGTTACCTAACCGGAGCCTATGTTGATGATAGTAATCCTGATAAAGTAGGAGTAAATCCATACTACAAAAACAACATAGCCAATGAATCATATCTACTAGAATTAGGTTATCTATCAAATCAAAGTGATCTAGATATCCTAATAAAAAGCCAAGATAAACTAGCAAATGCCATATCAGATGCCATAATCAAAGAATTAGGACTATAAAAAGTGTCAAATTTGTGTAAAGTAGCAAATTTACCCGAAAACCTCTTTTGAGGGCATCAAAAAAATAAAACAAGAACTTTTAGAAATCTAAAGGTTCTTTTTTTTAACTTTTTTAACCCCCAAAAACCATTTTTACCAATTTGCAATCAAAAACACAGTATGTTATATTCACTCTGGAAAGGAGGAATACTATGGTTAATCAAATAGTTCTAGTAGGTAGAATAGCAAGAACACCCGAAACAAGAATTACAGAAAATGGCAAAAAGATGGCCACTCTAACACTAGCGGTCCCAAGAAACTATAAAAATTCTAATGGTGAATACGATACAGATTTCTTAGATTGCACTCTATGGTCTGCAGTAGCAGAATCCACTAGTGAATATTGTGAAACTGGTGATATGATTGGTATCAAAGGTCGTCTTCAGACAAGAGTAGTAGAAACACCCGAAGGAACTAAAAGAAAAAAAACAGAGATAATTGCTGAAAAAGTCACATTTCTAACATCCAACCCCCAACGTAGAAAAAGCGAATCATCAGTCGAAGAATTATCTGAAGATCAAGAAGAGAAAGTAGAAGAGTAAACTACTTTCTCTAAATTTATTTAAAAAATAATAATAAAAGTAAAAATATAGAAAATAATAATTAAAATAAACAAGTAAATTCCCATAAAACCTATATATTTTAGTAAAATTTAGTAAATAAATATGTACTTTTTACCTATTTTGTTATAAAATAATATTAACAAGGAGATAACTAATAAAGAAAGGTAATAAATACAATGATAGGAAAAAGATTAAAAGAGTTAAGAATGAAAAGAGGTTTTTCCCAGCAGGAATTAGGAACAGCAATAGGAGTTACCAAAGTATCAATTTGTGGTTATGAAAATGGAACAAGACTTCCAACTTTAGACAATTTAGTAAAAATATCTGAAGTATTAGAAACAACTGCAGATTATCTATTAGGTAGAGAAGTACCCGTTATGAATGAAGAAAATAAAACATACATAGGGGCTATCTCCTACGAAGATGTTCAGTTTATTCTGGCATTAAGACATTACCCTAATCTATATAACAAGTTATTAAAAGATGTTAATAGATCTGCTAGTATCATAAATAAAAGATTACTAACAGGAAGTACAAAGTAGAAAGAAGGAATTATTATGTTAGACATTAAAGAATTATATTTAAAAGATTATATAGACCAAGAAATTACTGTAAGTGGTTGGATTAAAAATCATAGAAAGCAGGCTCATTTTGGATTCATAGACTTATCCGATGGAACTTACTTCAAAGGATTACAAGTAGTCTATGATGATAACCTAAAAGATTTTGAAGAAGTAACAAAATTAAAGTTAGGTAGTGCCATTACCGTAACAGGTAAATTAATAAAATCACCAAAAGAAGGTCAACCATTCGAATTAACAATGACCTCATTTGTTCTTGAAGGTGACTGCCCAGATGATTACCCACTTCAAGCCAAAGGTAGACCAACAAGAGAGTTCTTAAGAGAAATAGCTTATTTAAGACCAAGAACAAATCTATTTAATGCTGTATTTAGAGTAAGAAGTGTAGCGGCTTATGCTATTCATAAATATTTCCAAGAACATAATTATGTTTATTTCCATGCTCCATTAATAACAGCATCAGACTGTGAAGGAGCAGGCCAAATGTTCCAAGTAACAACACTAGATTTAAACAAAGTAGCAGAAACAGGAAAAGTAGACTATTCAAAAGATTTTTTTGGAAAAATGTCTGCTCTTACCGTATCAGGACAACTAGAGGCTGAAACATTTGCTATGTCTTACAAAAAGACCTATACATTTGGACCAACCTTTAGAGCGGAAAACTCTAACACCAAAACCCATGCTTCAGAATTTTGGATGATAGAACCAGAAATAGCCTTTTGTGACCTTGAAGGCGATATGGACATCATGGAAGATATGTTAAAGTACATAGTAAAATATGTCCTAGATAATTGTCCAAACGAGATGGAATTCTTTGATAAATTCGTCGAAAAAGGCCTATTAGAAAAATTAAACAAACTAATAAATAGCCACTTCACTAGAGTAGATCACGAAGAAGTAATAAGAATACTAAAAGAAGCCAAAGTAAAATGGGAATTTGAACCAGAATATGGTGAAGATATTGCTAGAGAACACGAAAAATATATAACAGAATACTTTGACGGCCCAGTATTTATAAAAAATTGGCCAAAAGATATCAAAGCCTTCTATATGAAACAAAACCCAGATGGTAAAACAGTAGCTGCAGTAGACCTAGAAGTTCCAGGAGCAGGAGAACTAATGGGTGGTAGTCAAAGAGAAGAAGACTATGATAAATTATTAAATAGAATGAATGAACTAGGAATGGAAGAAGAATCAATGCAGTGGTATCTAAATCTTCGAAGATTTGGTGGATGTACTCACGCAGGATTCGGCATGGGCTTTGAAAGACTACTTATCTATCTAACAGGAGTAGATAACATAAGGGATGTAATACCGTATCCTAGGACTCCAGGAAACTGTGATTATTAAAATGATACCAAAGGTAGTTAGCAATAACTACCTTTTAAAATTACAAAAAAATACCAATACTATATTACTAACAATTGTCAATACTAATATTGGAAAGGAGTAATAAATATGAAGAAAGTACTACTAATAATTGCCGTAATTGCAGTTCTTTCAGGATGTACAGCCAATACCAAAACACTAACTTGTACTAGTGAAACAAAATCAGGTAATATCACATCAAAGACAAAATATATGATAGACTATGATGGTAATGATGTAAAAAAACTAACAGCAACTTATGATTATAAAGACAATCATACTGATGGAGTAGGAACAGGTACAGACGGTACAACGAGTGATAAAGATCCTGATAGTAATGGTATCGTAGATGGTGTAGTAGGAGAAGCATTAGATGATGTAGTAACCGGAGTAACCGATACAATTTTAGATATTTCAGGTATAAAAACTAGACATAATACTAGATTTGGAAGTTATACCAACACAGAAGGGTTTACTACTAAAATAGATAATGATAACGATAATGATTATACAGTAACATACACCTACGATTTAACAAAACTAACAGATACTGATATAACCAATTTTGGTATAAATAGAGATTTTAATACTCTAAAGAAAACATATACAGACCGTGGATTAACATGTAAATAAAGCTAAAGTTCTATTACTAATAATAATAGAATTTTTTCTATTCCTTTCACTAAAAGCCAAGGTCTTTTAGTGTTATTCTTAGCCTAATCCTAGTCTAAGAATAATGCATCAGTATGCCTATTATATATAAGCAAGTATTATATACTTGATTGTAATTTAGTACATATATTTAATATATAAAAATCTTATAAATACATATAAATAAAGACTTTACAAAGATATTAAAAAAATAGTCATATTTTGCTT